>JAANMX010002878.1_pt1 | contig 16127 bp, 10 predicted proteins | sample 7279681 | NCBI WGS metagenome assembly JAANMX01 (sample SAMN14094542, study PRJNA606508) | bioreactor metagenome | isolation source: A lab-scale SPAN reactor treating ammonium-rich wastewater day 351 | place: Ireland: Galway | collected 2018-01-01
TTCAGTGTATACAACTAAAAAATTCGCTTTCCTCATATATCTCAACACCTTAGGACTTTATTTTGACTTTACTTTAGTAAAGTCACGCTAGAATCATTTTACTCCTTTGAGGTTGAATGTGGTATGTTTGGTTTTCATACAGAGGGTACTATAGATCATCCATACAAAATCAGGTTTTTACACTTTATTACGCGCCATGAGTAACATATCTATCACGAAAAGAATTTACCTAATTTGACTTGACTTTAGCTTAGCTGAATATATAATCTTTAGCGAATTTTACAAAGATTCATTTTTACTATTTTTATAAAACTTTTTCGTGGAGATGTATAAAATGATTTTAGAGGTAAATTATTCTACAGATAGTCAGCGTAAGAAAATTGAACGGCTCGCATTTATTAAAGAGCGATACAAAAAACTCGTGCTTGATCCGAGAAGAGAAATTGAATTTGAAATAGAAAGGGCATTGGATGATGAAGACGGTGATATCGACGCTATGTAATTATTAATTGAATACTCTACCTAATTATTTATTCCTCTATGTTACTTCCTAAGTATCTTCGAATATAAATTTCCAGTTACAATCTTCACAAAAATATACATGAATCAATAGTATGTTACGGTAAATGTACTATCGATATTTTTTATGAAATTTGGACCTGGAATATTCCCTATCAGTTTTTCTGATTAAACTATCTGTCTGCATAAAAACCATGCAGACAGATAGGAAAACGGGTATCTCTTTGGTGATTTCGCTCCGCTTAATCCGCTACTCACTCCTCAATCATTCGGTAGGGCGGATTAAACGGAGTGAATCCGCCATTGTATCTTTACCTTGCCGGTGTTTATATTTCAAAAAACCTTCAATAACAACATCATCTGAGAATCTTTTTATCGTTATTTCGTTAACTTTTACGGATTCAGCTATAGCATCGATACCTTTTCCAAGTACAGGGGAATTTGCGCCCTGACCTCCAATAATAATCGGAGCGATAAAAACAATAACTTTATCGGCAAGGCAATCCTCGAGTACTGCAGTAATGACTCTGCTGCCACCCTCCACTAAAATATTTGTCATTTTCATCTCACCAAGCTGCCGGAAGAGTTCCTGTAAGTCTACCCGACCGCTCATAGTGTTTGTTTGAATAACCTCACATCCCAACTGTCTGAGTTTCTTAATACGCTCGGGCAATGCGTTCCTGCTCACAGCAACTACTATTTCGCTTTCATGAATTGTCTTTAAAAGACGGGAATGTAAGGGCAACGAGGCGTTACTATCGATGATAATTCTCTTCGGATTCCTTCCTCCCTCAAGGCGGCAGGTCAGGAGAGGATCATCGCGCAATACGGTGTTAATTCCAACTAAAATCCCATCCACCTGCCCACGGACCTTATGTGCATATACCCGTGATTCTTCGCACGTAATCCATTTTGAGTCTCCTGTATGAGTAGCAATCTTTCCATCGAGTGACATTGCCCACTTCACTATCACATAAGGCAATCCTTGCTGCATTAATTTAAAAAAAGAGGCGTTCAATTTCATTGCCTGGAATTCCATAACCCCCAGCTTAATCTCAATCCCTGCCTCCTTTAATTTTCGTATTCCTTTACCTGATGTAATAGGGTTAGGATCGATAATTGCAGCTATCACCTTCCCGATACCTGCCTTAACAATGGCATCAACACATGGCGCCGTCTTACCATAATGCGCGCAGGGTTCCATGGAAACATAGAGTGTTGCCCCCTTGCAGTTTGCTCCTCCCTCATGAATTGCATGCACTTCTGCATGCGCCCCCCCAAAGATCTGGTGATACCCTGTTCCGATAATCTCGTCATTTTTTACAAGTACGGCGCCTACCATGGGATTAGGCTCTACTTTTCCCCTTCCCTTTTCTGCCAATTCCAGCGCAAGCATCATGTATTTTTCATCAGTATTTACTGTAGTCATAACGCAGCAAACTATGGCCGTAACTCCTCTAATCTCCGGAAGTAATCAGGAAATGTCTTGGATACGCACTCCGGATGTTTTATAGATATTCCCTGTGCGCGCAGCCCAATCAACGCAAAACTCATAGCCATACGATGGTCATCGTAGGTTTCTATTTCTGCCGGTTGAGGCAGAGATGGTTCAATCTCAAAACCATCCTCATATTCTACTGCTGAAATCCCCATCCGGCGCAATTCATTCACGACAGCAGAAATACGGTCAGTTTCCTTTATACGCATATTTTTCACATTCCGTACCCGCGTTTTACCGCGGGCGAATACCGCTACAGATGCCAAAGTCTGCACCACATCCGGCATATCCCCCATATCGACGTCCACCCCATGCAGCGTATCTCCCTGCACCTCAATCCAATCAACATGCATCGTAACCTTACAACCCATTTCCTTAAGGACGTCTACAAAGTGAATATCTCCCTGCAGGGAATCACTTCCGATTCCTTCAACTCTAACCTTTCCACCGGTAATTGCCGCAGCAGCAAAAAAGTAAGAAGCGGCTGATGCATCTGCCTCCACCTCATAATGCATAGCGCGATAACGTTGCCCGGATTTGACGAAGAATGTTCTGTAGTTATCGTTGCTAACGTTTACCCCAAACTGACGCATTAATGCAAGAGTCATATCTACATAACGCTTCGAGACCAGGCTGCCTTTCACTTCTATAACGATATCCTTCTGAGCATAAGGAGCTGTCATTAATAAGGCGCTAAAGTATTGGCTGCTTAAATCTCCCTTTACAACAGCCGATCCACCGGATAATCCCTTTCCTCCGACGAGTACCGGCGGACAACCATTATGGTATTTCGAGCTGACATCTGCCCCAAGCTGTCTTAAACCATCAAGTAAATCCTGTATAGGCCTTTCCCTCATGCGCGAAACACCGTCTATCTCATAGACCCCTTTTCCCAGGGTTAGCATAGCAGTTAAAAATCTCATCGCTGTACCTGCATTTCCAATAAACAAATTTGCCTGCTTTACTGGAATAGTTCCGCTCTTACCGTATACCACAAACCTATTAACATTTTGCTCTTCTTTAACGGGTATTCCCAGGGTATTTAAACTAGATGCCATGTATTTAGTATCATCACTAAAAAGGGCATGAGAAATTATAGATTGTCCGTCAGCCAGTGCAGCCGTAACAAGGGCGCGATTTGTATAACTCTTTGAGCCTGGAGCCTTAACTACTGCATTGACTTTTCCTTTTATTGGTTTTATTTCGATCACTTTATAGCTTACCTATGAAAAATTTCCGTACTATGATATTTCGCCAGCACTGCTTTGGGGGGGACATGAAAATCTGTTCATCAATACACCCAAACGGTCCCAAAGTCCCTCATAAGCCTTAACCTATTCCTGATTAGAAATTTAAAACGAATATATTTTAGTTTATTTGAAACAACTATGCAATAGTATCGTGGATATGATTTTAACGAAGAAATGAAGAAAATCTGCTATGTCGGTTTGAATGCTGGCAGAACTATAATAACCTTGGTAAATACACCTTCAACACTATCAATGGCAAGCCTACCCTCATGGTCCCTGATAATACTGTAACTGATGCTTAATCCTAAGCCCGTTCCTTTACTCCGGGGCTTTGTGGTATAAAACGGTTCTACTACTCTATCTCGTATCCTGGCAGGTATACCCGTGCCATGATCATAGAAGGTAATCCTTACCGCCGGACGGTTGTCTATCGTTGTTTCTTCCCCGATAATCTCAAGGATTTTATTCTCATGCACCTCTGGATATTTCTGGTTTAAGGCATATCGCGCATTACTGATAGCATTCAGAAAGACTTGCTGTATCTGCTGAGGGTGCGCAATAATTTGGGGCAATTTTGGAGAAACGTCTAACTTTATCGTAATACCCTCTTTTCGCAATTGCGCCTTTATCAGGACAAACGTATTCGCCACTATCTCGCGGATGCTAACGATGCTCTTCTTCTCCTTTGAATCGCCAAATCTTGCAAAAGAAAGAAGACTGCTGGTTATGTTCGCTATACGGTTAGCCTCTTTGATAATCCGGCCGGCAATATCCCTTTCCTTACTTCCTTCGCTACTTTTATTAAATAGTATCTGGGCACAGTTAATAACACCGGTTATGGGGTTATTGATCTCGTGGGCTACACCCGCAGCCAGTTCACCTAATGATGCCAGATGTCTGGACCGTTCAGCTTCTCTTTGCAAGGTTATCTTTTCCGTGATGTCCAGAAATGCGCCTAAGATGCCAAGAACATTACCCTTTTCATCTTTTATCGGGGTTCTCACCATCCTGACAATCAATTCCTGTCCATCTACGATATATTTCTCTTCTCTGTCATCTGTCTGCCCTGATTCTATAACCCGCTTATCCTCAGTTCTATATTTCTCGGCAAGTTCTTTGGGGAAAAAATCATAATCGGTCTTTCCGGTAATCTCGTCTGGCCTGATATGGAGATCTCTGGCTAAATTCTCGTTACAAGACATGTATACGAAATTTTTATCCTTAGAAAATATTCTCTGAGGAAGACTCTCAAAGAGGAGCCGATATTTACTTTCGCTTGCACGAAGCGTCTTTTTAGCACGTTTACGCCTGATAATGTTACGGACAATACTCCAAAAGCCAACAACAGAGGGAATAAACTGTTTGTATAACCATTCTGCACAAAACCAGTTCTTTGTATGGAAAGCAAAAATAGGGATTGTTACAAAGAATTTCGAGACGTGAGATAATAACATGCCAGCACCCCTTTATAAAATTTGGCCGTAACAAACACAGCGGCCTATGGAGTGCTGTATTCGCCCGGCAACCCTGCTACCATATTCTTAATGAAGATTTAGGCCAGTGGCTTTGCGTCCCATCCTTTCGAATGGTTTGCCTTTATCAGGTTTCAAAAATTAACTTTATAGATACAAACGTTACGTTTAGCATTTTACATACCAATAAACGATATAGCAACTACAAATCGTTAATAGTGCTCAATATTTATCATATTTTTCATCTTAACATACGTATTGTATGAAATAGGTTCAAAAAATTTTACATGACAAAAATGTATCTTGTAGTACACAAATGTTCCTTGATACAGAGTATTCAGAGATATATCCATTGTTTTTTCTTTCTCAATTTTATATTATTTGCATAGAGCATTGCCCGATCTCAGATCTGCTTATCATAAGCAGAGAGAGAAAACTATTGTGCTCACAGACAGCTCATAGTAAAATTATCATGAAAGATTCATTTTTCACATTATCTTTAGTATTATCTATAATAAAAGGCTTTTAAAATGAATTACAAACCCTATGCAATCTCCTGGAACACGACCTATCGATGCAACTTGCGTTGCAGCCATTGTTACCTCGATACCAATGCATTAACCAGGCAATCCGCCAATGAGCTTAGCACTCAGGAAGGGTTTAAGCTTATAGATCAAATGGCAGAGCTTAATCCTAACTTGCTGCTAATCCTTACGGGTGGAGAACCACTATTAAGGAAGGATATTTATGATCTTGCCTCCTATGCCTCTCAGAAAGGGATGATGATAGTGCTGGGCACGAATGGGAATTTAATTGATGATGATGTGGCAAAGAGATTGAAACAAAGTGGTGTAACCGGTATTGGTATTAGCCTTGATTCTATAATGCCTGAAAGACATGACAAATTCAGGGGGATTTCACGTGCATGGGATGATACCCTCAACGGAATTGAGGCATGCCGCAGGCAAGGCATCGAATTCCAAATACAAACAACCGTCACGAAAGAGAATTTTCATGAGATTGCCAATATTATCGAATTCTCATATAATCTTGGTGCCAGGGTATTTAACCTATTCTTTCTGGTCTGTACCGGTAAAGGTCAGGAGTTGACCGATATTACACCGCAGCAGTACGATCAGGCATTGCACCAGCTTTATACTATACAAAAGAACTATCAGGGGAAAATGATGGTGGGAGCAAAATGCGCACCACACTACCGAAGGATTGTGTATGAACATGATACCACCTCTCCACTCATCAGGACGTATGCTGGCGGTTGTCCGGCTGCTACCCACTACTGCAGGATCACACCGGAAGGCGATGTTACACCGTGTCCTTATATGCCTAATGTTTCCGGAAATGTAAGAGAGAAAAGTTTTGTGGAGATTTGGAAAAATACCCCCGATTTTCAAACTTTGCGAAATACTGATCTGAATGGCAGATGCGGTGTCTGTGAGTTTAAGTACATCTGCAAAGGATGCAGGGCAAGGGCGCTTGCAACCTCAGGGAACCAGATGGATGAAGATGGATGGTGCAATTATATCCCGGGGAAATATGGCAATACAGTTATCCAATTAGCACCAGCCGAAACCTTTGGGGTTGAAGAAAACTTCACCATGAGCTGGAGTTCCGAGGCAAAAAATATCCTGAAACAAATCCCCTCTTTCGGACGGGGTATGGTCATTAAAAATGTTGAAGGTTATGCAGCAAAGAGCAACCATCATGAAATAACCTTGGAAGTAATGAGGGCCTCACGGGAAGAGATGATAGCAAAGAAAAGAACTGCATTCCCGACAAAAAGTGAAAGTAAAGCTGGCACTAACACAGAAGATGGAGGCCAGGTACATCAGGATGGTGAAATCCCCTGGGCTGAGGAGGCGCGAAAACGTGTTGCAAATGCGCCGGATTTTGTACGGCCAGGTATTTATAAGCTTATGCAGAAAAAGGCGCGCCAGCATGGTTATAAAGAGATTACTTCTAAATTCCTTTCCGAAATACGGGATGAATCTATGCAGCTCGCATCAAAACGTATTAAGAATATCGGATTTGATGAACTAAGGATGGATGCATGGGATAAGGCCAAAGAAAAGTTAAAAAGTGCACACAAAAAAGAGGTTATTGATACTATTAAGGCATTTCTTGATGAACGTACTATCAGGAATGAGGGCATCATTACTAAATTTCAGGCATATTTGAAGGATTCAGGTACGACAATGCAAAAAGAACCTCCTTCTTCACCTATATGGACAGAGGAAGCAAAGCAACGTCTGGAGAAGGCGCCTATATTTATCAGAGGCAGGGCAAAAAAAGCAATTGAAGGCTTCGCGATCCGGCGAGGTGCTGCAATGATTACCTGCGAAATGATCGATCAATACATGAAAGATATTCCTTCTTTTGTTAAGAATAAACTCAAGTAAAAACAGGGGCTTAAGGGCATGAAAACACATGAGGCCTCTATAGTTTTATGATGTAGGGCAAGAGTTTTATGATGTAGGGCAAGGCTTTAGCCTTGCCTCCTCTCGCTTAAACGTGCACGGGGGATAGGATAGCAACCCTAAAGAGTTACCCTGAATTAAAAATTCCTGTACATCAAATGATGCCACCTTTCAGCAACAATTTTGCTGGTTCAATCGTCCTTGGCTGAACCAAGGCATATTGAATTTCCCAAGTATTCAATAAGGGCGAACACCGAGTACTTCTCTATAAGCTCATAAAAGAACTTGTCATGAATACTATAGTGCTCATAAAACAGCTCTTGCAAAGATACCGAAACTACGAGAATATCTTTCCTGAGGCTTTCAATAAACTCCATATACTTTCCTGTAAATCGATACGAACAAAGATTATTATTTCTTCTATTCTGCTTTCTGTATTTCCTATTTTTATTATGCGGGTATTTATTTATCCCACAGAAAAAAAGGCCTTGCAGGATTCCCTAATACAAAATCTTGAGGGGGTCGGACATAAGCAGTCGGAACTCATTGTACGATGGATCGAGGAAAGGAAGGCTGATGCCAGGATTATAGCAGAAAACCCGAATGTACCTGGTGTAATCTATAAATCCGAGGGGAGTGAAAATTTTTATAGGCTGCTTCATCATTTAAATACCCTTAGAGAGGCTTATGGTTATAAAGAAATCTTCATCTGTGACCGCCACGGAGATTTAAAAATCACTACCTCAACGGGAAAGGTAATCACGAATGTGGCGGGATATGAATTCTTCAAAAATGCCGTAAATGGCATCACCTTTGTATCACCCATTGCACCCTCGGTAATTCCCTTAGAAAATGAATACGGAAGATTAGAATTCGGTTTACCTACCCTCTATATCACTACGCCGGTGATTTATGAAAATAAGATTATCGGTGTCGTATGCTTACGGGTAGATGTAATGGAAATTAGTAGACTTATGAGAAGTGTCCGGTTAGGAGAAACGGGAGAAACATACCTGATTAATAAACATGGATATATGATCTCTGAATCGAAATTTTTACGGGATCTCAAGGATTTTGGAATAGTCCATCAAAGAACAACCCTTGAGCTTAAGGTTATTAATCCGACAACAGGAAAGTTTACCCGAAGTGTTGAGGAATGTCTGAAGGGAGGGCATGGATACGATGGAGAGGGTTATACAGACTACCGGGGTATACAGGTATTAGGCTTTTGGCAATGGATTCCTGAACTCAACTGGGGCATTATTGCAGAGATTGATGTAAAGGAAGGTTACGGTCCGGTCAAGAGATTGCACATGGTTGTTGCTCCCATCATGGTTCTGATAACCATCGTTGTTATCTCCTTTGCCTTCTTTTTTGGAAAGAAAATATCAGATCCTATTCTTTACCTTACCGAGATAACAAAAAGTATTTCTGAAGGTGATTATAGTAAACGGGTGAAAATTATCTCCCATGATGAAATTGGAGAATTATCGAATTCTTTTAATAAAATGGCTTGTTTCCTGGAAGAAAAAACACAGATACTTAAGGAATATACCTCCAACCTGGAGAGAACCGTAGAAGAAAGGACAAAAGACTTAATCCTTACTAACCAGGAACTTGAAAAACAGAGCAGCAATCTGGAGAAGGCATATAAGGAGTTACTTACCCTTGATCAGATGAAGGATAAAATGATACGCGATGTATCTCACGAACTCAAGTCTCCCGTTGCCCAGGTACAGATGGCAATTGATCTCTGGTCTAAAGAAGTAAAAAAAGAACATATAGACCGCTCAAAAGAAGAAAAATTCAGTAAAATTATTAACGACAGCCTGCAAAGATTACAAAAGACTATCGGAAGCATTCTTGATCTTTCTGTTTTAGAATCGGGTCGTTTAGTATTTAAAAAAGAAATTCTTCATCTGAATGAGCTAGCTACTCAAACTATTACCTGTATGAGGCTCCTGGCAGAGAAGAAAGGATTGGCCATAATAGGCCATATCCCCGATACCGTACCTCCCGTAATTGGAGATAAGGATGAAATCCAGCGAGTAATCACCAATCTTATCGATAACTCTATAAAATATACGGAATGTGGAGAAATTCATATTTCTATAGAAAAAAAAAATCCTTATGTAGAATTTGCTATCAGGGACACTGGAGTAGGCATCGGATTGCCAAAAGAGCAATTTTCCAGGTTATTTGAGCGATTTTTCCAGGAACGTCCAAGAATCGATGGGGCAGGTGTAGGTCTTGCGATATGTAAAAACATTATTGAAGCACACAAAGGACAGTTATGGGTAGAAAGCGATGGACCTGGGAAAGGGTCGACTTTTAAGTTTACTTTGCCAATAGCATGATAGAGCAAATAAGGAAAACTTACTTTAATTACGTCTTCAGCAACTGTATCTGTGATCATACGTAAGGGCGAAGCATTTGCTGTTCAGCGTATAAGACTACACAGTACCCTCTGTATGAGACCGGACATACCGCATTTAACCCCGAAGGGGTAAAATGACGCTGGATAACATATACCCTACCATGAAATTATGAAGGGATGTCATCTCAACGCAGACATCCCATGTTACCCCTTCGGGGTTGAAGGGCTTTTTTTGCTTTTTGCTATGATTTTATTCCCACTCAATAGTACTTGGTGGTTTGGTGCTAATATCATACACAACACGATTGACACCCTTTATCTCATTAATAACCCGATTTGAAATGGTTCCCAATACCTCATGGGGAATGCGATACCAGTCGGCAGTCATAAAGTCAGTTGTTTCTACAGCGCGAATGGCAATGACATTTTCATAGCTTCTTTCATCGCCCATAACCCCCACGGTACTGAGCGGCAGAAGTACAGCAAAGCACTGTGAGACAGAACGGTAGAGCCCTGCCTTGCGTATTTCTTCGATAACGATTTTATCTGTATTGCGAAGGATCTCTAAACGGGGTTTTGTTACTTCTCCGATAATCCGGATGGCTAGTCCCGGACCGGGGAAGGGATGACGCCATACCAGTTCTTCCGGCAGGCCAAGCTCCTCTCCTATTTTGCGCACTTCGTCCTTAAAGAGAAATCGGAGCGGTTCAACCAGCTCAAACCCTAATTCTGCCGGTAAACCACCGACATTGTGATGACTTTTAATGGTTACTGTTGGACCTCCATGGGCTGGAATACTCTCGATGACATCGGGATAAAGTGTGCCTTGTGCCAGAAATTTTACCCCGGATATCCTTTTTGCCTCTTCCTTAAAAATCTCAATGAATTCATGTCCGATAATCTTCCGTTTTTTTTCCGGATCAATTACCCCTTTTAATTTATCTAAAAATCTCTCCCGTGCATGAATAACGTGCAGGTCTACGGTGAAATTATCTTTGAATGTTTTGACAACTTCATCTGCCTCATAATCCCTTAAAAGTCCATTATCGACAAAAATGCAGGAGATATGATTTCCGATAGCTTTATGGATAAGCGCCGCCGTTACTGCTGAATCAACCCCGCCCGATAACCCGCATACTACTCTTCCGTCACCAACCTGGCTATGGATATCATGTAAGGATTTTTCGATATATGAATCTATCTTCCAGGTGCCGGTACAGCCACAAATTTCATAAAGAAAATTACGGATAATTTGGCTTCCTTGCAGAGTATGGGTAACTTCAGGATGGAATTGTACACCATAAAATGCCTTTTTCTTGTGTTTCACCCCTGCATAGGGACAATTGTGAGTAAATGCAAGAGACTCGAATTCTATGGGCAATTCAACAACCTGGTCTCCATGACTCATCCACACAATGATATCCTTATCAACTGATTTGAATAGTTTGCTTTGATCATTAACTATGCAAGTCGTTCTTCCGTATTCCCGTGAGACGGTAGGCTTTACCGTAGCTTTTAGCATCTGGCAGCCCAGTTGCATTCCATAGCAGATGCCTAAGATAGGTATTCCCAAATCAACAATTTCTTCATCACATTGTGGAGCATTCTTTACATATACACTGGCCGGACCGCCAGTAAAGATAATACCCTTTGGGTTGATCTTTTTGATTTGCTCTGCGGTAATCTTGTGTGAGACTATCTCACTGAAAACATTATTTTCTCTTACCCGTCGTGCGATAAGTTGAGCATATTGTGAGCCAAAATCGAGGATTAAGACTTTTTCATTATTCTCTTCAATCATGTTATTTTCCTGGATATAATTTTATATGTCATTATTGTAACATACTTAAGCAAAATTGACAAAAAATGGCAATGAAAAATATTCCTTATAAAGTACCAAAACATAATAAAGAGATTTTTATTGATCCGTCAATAGATAGTATTCCAAATTCAGTACTGGCAAATAAGCATAAGATACATACTTATAAGATCAAGGTGGCTGGTATTCCATTGAGGGAATTGCGGGATAAAACCCGGGAAGAATTGCTATACAAGGCTGCTGATTATACGAGCATGATTGCATCTCTTTTCCCTAAGAGCCAGGCGAGAACGCTCTCTTCTGTGCAGCATAATAACAAGAGGAATACCTCATGGCTGGCAGTCCAGGATAAGCTGCATGTTAAAGGACAGGCTTTGGACTATGAGTCAATTAAAAGTATTCCTATTATACAGACTGGCCATGAGCCTATTTTCTATTATCCGGGAGTATGGATAAAGAACCATCTTGCCTATCATGTAGCTGAAAAAGTTGGTGGCATTGGTGTTAATATGATTGTGGACAATGATGCTTGTAATATGGGCTTTATGCACATGCCGGTTTTATCCAATACATCAGCATCTATTCAGAAGGTACTCTTTGTAAGGGATAAATATAAGACGGCGTATGAGGAGATCAGGTTTGATGATTTTGGAACGATACCTCGATTCAGAGAAGAGGTCTTAAGCCTCTTCAAAAAAAATATCTCTGATAAGAATAACAACGTGAAAATAACCATCGAACATATGCGGTCTATGTTCGAAAGGTTTATGAATTGTATGGTAGAAAGCTATCAGCAAGGCTGTATTGATATGGTAGGTTTGTTAACATCTGCACGATGTGCCCTGGAGAAGGATTTTTTTATTCATAATCTGGAAATTCCTGTTTCCTCTATGTGTAGTACGGATGGATTTTATTATTTTTTATTGCATATTCTATATGAAGCAGGCCGGTTCTCAAAAATATATAATGAGAAGCTAAGTGAATACCGGCGGATTCATAAAATTCGCTCACACGCTAATCCATTGCCGGATTTAAAGATTAGCGGAAATTTAATAGAATTACCTTTTTGGACATGGAATGCGGGGGGGCAGAGAGGTAAATGCTATGTATTGGATGAGGGAGAATGTATAAAAGTTACTCAGGGGGGGGATGTTTTGATTACTCTGAAGAAAACCGGAGAGGTTGATAAGAATCTATCGAGGCTAAGAGCATTATTACATACGGATATTAAAATACGTCCACGGGCAATTACAACAACAATGTTTTCCCGCTTATTTTTCTCGGATGTATTTATTCACGGAATTGGAGGAGCAAAATACGATACGATTACTGATGAAATTATCAAAGAATTTTTTAGGATAGACCCTCCAACCTTTATTACCGTTTCTGCTACCCTGTTTTTGCCGTTTGATACCTTTGATTCTGATATTGGAACCGCACAACGACTGCAGAATGATCTTAGGAATATGACTTATAATCCGGATTTATATGCTTCGAAGGAGATACAAAATGATACAGAATTTATGGATAAAGCCAGGGAAAAGCAAACATTATTAAAGACGGCAGATTGTACTGCAGATGAGAAAAGGCAGCGCTTTAATAAGATTAGAGAATTGAACAAGCTCATGTTGAATCAAATCCATGCTGAATTTCTTAAGAAGCAACAGGAGTTAAACACGGTAAGTGAGAATCTTGCATATAACGGGGTTGTAAGATTTCGTGAATATCCGATTTATATATACCCTATGGAAGTTCTGCATCAGTACTTTTTATCTGCTTTTTCCGAAGGGTAAAATAGAGGTACGTGACGGTAATGATGGTAATTATAGTCCCAATGATAATCAGGTCTGTTTTTATAGCAAGAACGGAATGAAGGGCTTCTTTCACATCAATTTTTACTAACAGTATCCAGTTAACGTCCCTGAGATTTTCAAGCGGTGTGTATGCGCTGATTACGGGGATATTACGATAATCCTTTATGATTTTTATATCGGTATTTCCACGAAAAGCGTCTCGAGTGCCTTCTGTGTCAATTTCAAGTTTGAGAATAGTATTTTGTGTAAAAAATCTTGATTTTGAGCGTATAAAATTATCATCGCCCACAATATAAATTTCACCCGTTTCACCTAATCCGTCTCTCTGGGATAAAAATACATCAATCTTGGAGTAGGGTACTTCAACAATAATAACACCCAGGAGCCTATTGGTAAGATCGAATACAGGAGCGGCTGCCATAAAGGTAAAATCTTTTGAATCCTCACACCAGCTTAAATCAGAGAATTTAATATGATTTAATCCCTCTTTAAATACTTCTCCGATAGAAAACGAACTGTATTCTCCTGTTTTCAAGTTTGTTCCGATGTGTTCATCCTTTCTAACACAGAATACAACATTACCATCTATATCCACTAAAAATATGTTATTGTAACCGTATTGCCTGAGAAAATGCTCCAGCAGCGGACCATAATACGTATCTACCTGTCTGTAATCAGAGCTGTCAAAGCCGCCATCCTTAAAGGCATTTGAGAACCGTGGTAAGCTTTGAATAACTAATGGATTTTTGGAAAGCACATTGACGTCTCCGTATCTTTCATAAAAAAAGTTTTGGATTTGCATCTTTTTAATTTCCCGGACGGAGACTAAATGGTTGAGAACTTCATTCCTTAGGGCAGGAACAAGGGTTTTGTATGTTAACGGACCCATAATGATTAAAAAAACCAAAAGTGCAATGCCTGATACGATAATTATTCTATTTATAGGTTTCAATTTGATAAAGTTACATCTAAGAATTGTTTCTATTCTATTAAGGGATAAGTAATACCAAAAATACATATCTTACAAATTAGATTTTGTTTGTCAAGCCTTTTCAAGTTGGGCGGGAATTCAAAAAGGTATGAAAATTCAGACATTAATTTATAAGAACTATATGATGTGAAAATTCTCAGAAGGCCAATCTGGATTCCCGATAAAGGCAATCAGGAATGACATGGAGGACTACCGTAGATTCAAACCCACAGCCCTTGTTGCTTTCATAAATAACCGGTTACATGAGATAACAAGAACCTTATTGTGGAATCTCCGGAGCCAGACAATAAACAATAAATTTAAGTAATTGATTGATACGTTTGAATAAAAAAGGCTATATCTTTCAAGTCCCCACCTAATATTTCAATAGTGAAGTGAGTAATATGATTTTTTTTGAGAATTCTGATTACCTTATCCATATCCATATCATATTCTCTGGAAAAATGTGAGTGTGTATCGCCATACGGACTTTTAAAGTTCCAATTCAAAGAGGTTTGATTCGTATTTATATGCACTCCAATTACCTGGCATTGTGTACAAATCTCTTCAAGACCTCTATAGAAATCAAATTTATTGAGAAGAGAGGATGCCCATAAATGGCCGGTATCGAGCCAAACGGGACAATTGAGGTATATAAGATGCGCTGGCGTCTGATTTCCATTGCCAATACCAGGAAAATCATTTTCTATACAGAGGGTATATGATGGGTATCTCTCCCTCAGTCGTTCCATGTTCATTTTCACGGTATTTTGATAATTTCTGAACTCTTCTGTTTCTAAAAACCTTGGGTTCATGACTCGTGTATCATTGAGCCGATATTTGCTATTTATGGCATCACGTAATACCTTTCCATAGTTGTTTGGATCATTTTTAATAGGGTTTTGGGTCATAAAGAAACCGTGAAATAACGCGGTTTTCGCCTGGAGTGACTGCATAACGCATGCGGTATTTTGGAATCCTGCAAGAATACTATCGAAATTATTATGAGCAAGATTGATGAAATGATTTGAGAATACCGGGGCGTGAACAGTAAACGCAACATCGAGGTCTTTAATGGTATCGTATACGTCTTTTGTTATCGAATTATGCAATTGTATACCAAAGGTAAAACCGTAGGATTCGATTACATTGCGGCATCGTTTTATCTTTGCAAGTATATCTCCATGATAAAAACACATCGTGCTTAGCTCAATTTTTACCCACATTGAATTTATATAATCCTTATCGTTATGAATAGTTGACTCATAGCCTTGATGCTTGAATTTTGATGAAAATATTATGTATAAAAAATGGGAAAGTCAAGAATTTATTAACATGGATCTGACATCCGAATTCATAATATCATAAAATTTGGAAAATAGAACTGTATACTATTATATACCAGAAAGACAAAAGTGTATGTTGTTTGGTACGGCACTGTATGTTTTTCAAGACATGCGAAGTTTGGTATAAGGGGTATTTTTAAAGTTATTTATGATAATTTTGATTATAAATGTATGAATAACATACAAAAATAATGATTAAGATTTCTCTTTTATAGAAGAGAAAAACAACATTAATAAATGAAATACACGTATTGTAATAAGTTATATTTTAAATGGTTATGCATCACCTTTCTCAGGATTTTCATAGAAATGATTTTTTGGCAAACACATTGCTAATCATAGCAGCGCCATGCAGACCTAAAGTTAATTCTTTGTAAGTTCTTGTACCCATTTGATGAAAGGAGAAAATAAAAAATATCTTTCGCTAGTTGCTTATGTATCTTGCATAAGATTTGTAACATAATAATTTAAGAAGGAGGGGAAATGAGAAGGTTGAAGGGTAAATTATGGAAATTTCTTTTCTGTAAGTTAGTAGTCCTGTGTTGCTTGTCAGGCGCTTCATATGCCGGCACAATTCATGTGCCAAAGGATTATTCCACGATTAAGGCTGCTGTAAGTAATGCATCG
>JAANMX010002880.1_pt1 | contig 16124 bp, 15 predicted proteins | sample 7279681 | NCBI WGS metagenome assembly JAANMX01 (sample SAMN14094542, study PRJNA606508) | bioreactor metagenome | isolation source: A lab-scale SPAN reactor treating ammonium-rich wastewater day 351 | place: Ireland: Galway | collected 2018-01-01
GGCACCATCGTCACCGAGCTCGAGGCGCAATGGATCGTCGACCAGTTGATGCGTGGTTTCCCGCCGGACGCCGGACTGCCGCAAGCGCGCAGCACGAACTGAGCCCGCTGCTGTCGTGCGATGCGCTCACGCGTCTTTCCGTGGGGCACAAGCCCCCGCCCTGAAGTCGGAGTCCTCATGTCGTCCCAGAAAGTACGTCTAGCGCCGCCCGCCCTGTGGGGCGTGGTCCTGTCCGTGATGGTGGTGCTGCTGTCCGCCTGCGCGACCACGCCCCCGGTTGCGCTGCGGGGCTCGGGCGATCTCGGCGTGGTCATCGAGCGTGCCGACGGCAATGTGAAGGTCATCGAGACGACCGGGCGCAGCGTGCTCGCAACCGTCGGCGGGTTGGGCGATCTTTCCCATGCGTCGGTCGTGTTCTCGCGCGATGGGCGCTACGCCTTCGTGTTCGGCCGCGATGGCGGGCTGACCAAGGTGGATCTGCTCGAGCGCCGGATCGCCGGCCGCGTCGTGCAGGCGGGCAACGCCATCGGCGGCTCGATCTCGCACGATGGCAGCCTGGTCGTGGTGCAGAACTACGAGCCCGGCGGCATCAAGGCCTTCGATACGAACACCCTCGAACTGGTCGCCGACGTGCCGGCGACGACCGAAGATGGCACGCGCTCCAAGGTGGTCGGCCTTGCCGACCTCTCGGGCAAGCGCTTCATCTACTCGCTGTTCGAGGCCGGCGAGATTCGCATCACCGACTTTTCGGACCCGGCAAAGCCGGTGACGCAACGGTTTGCGGGCGGCAAGCAACCCTACGATGCGCTGGTCACGCCCGACGGGCGCTATTACATCGCCGGCCTGTTCGGAGAGGATGGCCTGGCGCTGATCGACCTGTGGAACCTCGACAAGGGCAGCCGCAAGATCCTGTCCGGCTATGGCCGCGGCGAGCAGCCGCTGCCGGTGTTCAAGATGCCGCATCTGCGCGGCTGGTCGGTTGCCGGCGGCCGAGCCTATCTGCCTGCCATTGGTCGCCACGAGGTGCTGGTGGTGGACACCGATACCTGGGAAGAGGTCGATCGCATCAAGGTCAAGAGCCAGCCGGTGTTCGCGATGGCGCGTCCCGACGGGCGCGAGATCTGGGTCAATTTCGCCTTCCCCGACAACGGCTGGGTGCAGGTGATCGACACCGTCACCGGCAAGGTCACCGATACCCTGCAGCCCGGGCGCGGCATCCTGCACATGGAGTTCCTGTCCAAGGGGCACGAGGTCTGGCTGTCGGCGCGTGACGACAACAAGGTGGTGATCTTCGACACCGCGACCAAGAAGCAGATCGGCGGATTCGACTCGGCGAGCCCGAGCGGCATCTTCTTCACCACGCGCGCCGCGCGCACGGGCTTCTGATGCCGCGCCAGCTCGTCCTGCCGGAAGCGCTCGACGCAAGCGGCTTCCGCCTGCTCAACGAATGGCAGCGCGACTTCCCGCTCGTCGTGCGGCCTTTCGCGCGCATCGCGGACGAAGTGGGCGGTAGCGAGCAAGCGGTGCTCGCGGCTTACCGGCAGATGATGGCGCAGGGGCTGGTGAGCCGGGTGGGTGCGGTGTTCGCGCCGCGCCGTCTGGGGGCGAGCGCGCTCGCGGCGCTGGCTGCGCCGCCCGAGCGCCTGGAGGAAGTGGCGGCGCGCGTCAGTCGCGACCCCTCGATCAACCACAACTACCAGCGTGAGCACCGCTACAACCTCTGGTTCGTGGTCACCGCGGCCTCGCGCGCACATCTGGACGAGGTGGTGGCCGGCATCGAGCGCGACACCGCTTGCGCGGTGATCGTGCTGCCGCTGGAAGAGGAGTTCCACATCGACCTCGGCTTCGACCTCAAGGCCGGCGCGCAGGGGCGCAGGGCGCACGGGGCGACCTCGAGCGGCGAGCCGATCGCGCTCGCCAATGGCGACGAGGGCTGCAAGCTGCCGGCGGTGGACCGCCAGTTGATCACCGCACTGCAGGGTGGGCTCGTGCTCGAGCCGCGTCCATTCGAGCGCCTGGCGGCGACGGTGGGGCTGGACGAGGCGGCGGTGATCGACCGCATCGAAGGTTGGCTCGACGATGGCCTGATCCGCCGCTTCGGCGTGGTGGTGCGCCACCACGAGCTCGGCCTCGAAGCCAACGCGATGTGCGTGTGGGACGTGCCCGACGAGCAGGTGTCGGCGCTCGGCCGCCAGCTCGCGCGCGAAGCGGCGGTCACGCTGTGCTATCGGCGCAGCCGGGTGCAGCCCGACTGGCCGTACAACCTGTTCTGCATGATCCACGGCAGCGCGCGCGAAGAAGTGCTCGCCGCACGCGAGGCGCTTGCCGCGCGCCTCGGGCTCGACCGTCATCCGCATGCGGTGCTGTTCAGTTGCAAGCGCTTCAAGCAGACCGGCGCGCGTTACCTGGGCGCGAAGGATCTGGTCGATGTCTGAGTCCGACAAGACGGCGGCCCAGTCTTCGGGCCGGCGCGGTGTGGCCGCGAAACGCGCGCCGGACGATATCGATCGTCGCCTGATCAACGCGCTGCAGGGCGAATTTCCGCTCACCGAGACCCCGTTTGCGGATATCGGCGGCGCGCTCGGCCTCGCCGAGGGGGAGGTCATCGCCCGTCTGCAGTCGCTGCTCGACGATCGCGTGCTCACGCGCTTCGGGCCGATGTTCCAGATCGAGCGCATGGGCGGCGCGTTCTGCCTGGCGGCGATCGCCGTGCCTGAGGCGCGCTGGGCTGAGGTCGTGGAGGCGGTGAATGCCTTCCCCGAGGTCGCGCACAACTATCGCCGCGAGCATGCGCTCAACATGTGGTTCGTGCTCGCCACCGAGACCCGTGACGGCATCGCCGACTGCGGGCGTCGCATCGAGGCCGCAACCGGGCTCGTGGTGCACCTGTTCCCCAAGGAGCGCGAGTATTTCGTCGAGATGAGGCTGGAGGCGTGATGACACAGGGTAGCGCGGCGCAGGCAGCGGATGTCGCGCGATCGGGGACGGCGGTGGCAGGCGCGGACGACTTCGTCGAGCTCGATCGCCGCCTGGTGCTCGCCACCCAGGGCGGGCTGCCGCTGGTGCCGCGGCCCTATGCCGCGGTGGCGGACGGACTCGGCGTGGATGAAGCGCTGGTGCGCGAGCGCCTGGCGGCGATGCTCGCCGATGGCCGCATCCGCCGCATCGGGGCGGTGCCCAATCACTATGCGATTGGCTACACGGCCAACGGCATGAGCGTGTGGGACATCGACGACGCGGTGATCGACGCGGTGGGCGAGCGCGTCGGCGCGCTCGAGTTCGTCACCCACTGCTACCGCCGCCCGCGCCATCTGCCCGACTGGCCGTACAACCTTTTCGCCATGGTGCACGCCGCCAGCCGAGAGGCGGCGCTCGAGCGCGTCGAGGAAATCGCCGCGCTGATCGCAGCCGAATTTCCCGGGGTCTGCCGCAGCCGCGACGTGCTGTTCTCGGTGGGGATCCTGAAGAAGACGGGGTTGCGGATCGGCGGGTGAGGGCGGTGCCCACGCGTCCTGCTGCCCGCCCCGGGCACCCTTGACGCGCATCATTTTCATTTGCGGGCGCCTCGGGTGAAATGGCTCCATTCAGGAGGCCCCCATGTTCCGCATCTCCCAATTCATCCGCGAGCTCGACCACCCGACGCCCGCCGGCCCGCGCCGCAATCCGCCGGGCCCGGTGGTGATCTGGAACCTGATCCGGCGCTGCAACCTCACCTGCGAGCACTGCTACTCGATCTCGGCCGACAAGGACTTTCCCGGCGAGCTCAACACGCAGGACGTGTTCAAGGTCATGGACGAGCTCAAGACCGCGCGCGTGCCGGTGCTGATCCTGTCCGGCGGCGAGCCGCTGCTGCGCCCCGACATCTTCGATATCGCCTGCCGCGCCAAGGGCATGGGCTTCTACGTGGGGCTTTCATCCAACGGCACGCTGATCGACGAATCCAACATCGACGCGATCGACGACATCGGCTTCGACTACGTGGGGGTGAGCCTGGACGGCATCGGCGCCACCCACGACCACTTCCGCCGCAAGGAGGGCGCGTTCGTGGCCTCGATGCACGGCATTCGCCTGTGCCGCGCGCGCGGGATCAAGGTCGGCGTGCGCTACACGATGACCGAGGGCAACGCCCACGACCTGCCGGCGCTGCTGAAGCTGGTCGAGGACGAGGCGATCGACAAGTTCTACTTCTCGCACCTCAACTACGCCGGCCGCGGCAACAAGAACCGAGCCGGCGACGCGCACCATCGCACCACCCGCGAGGCCATGGAACTGCTGTTCGAGACCTGCCTGGAACTGCACCGGCGCGGTATCGACAAGGATTTCGTCACCGGCAACAACGATGCCGACGGCCCCTTCCTGCTGCACTGGGTGCAGCGCCGCTTCCCGGACAAGGCCGCGCACATCGAGGCCAAGCTGCGCCAGTGGGGCGGCAACGCGAGCGGGGTCAATGTCGCCAACATCGACAACCTCGGCATCGTGCACCCCGACACCATGTGGTGGCACGTGCCGCTCGGCAACGTGCGTCAGCGGGCCTTCGGCGAGATCTGGAACGATCTGTCGAACCCGCTGCTCGCCGGCCTCAAGCAGCATCCGCGCAAGCTCGAAGGGCGCTGCGGGGCGTGCAAGTACCTCGACATCTGCAACGGCAGCTCGCGCGTGCGCGCCGAGCAGGTCACCGGCAACCCGTGGGCGGAGGACCCCGCCTGCTATCTCGACGATGACGAGATCGGGGCCAGCGGCGCAGACTACGGCGCCGAGCGCGTCGTCACCACGCCGTGGACCCGCATCAACAAGGTGTCGGCATGAGCTTGCGTGTCTCCACCCTGGTCTGCCTGCTCGCGCTGGGCAGTGGACTGTCGGCCTTGCCCGCCGCGGCATCGCCGGGCAAGGCCGACGCGCAGCCGGCGACGGCTGAAACCACCGCTGCCGGCATCGATGTGCCCAAGCTCTACGCGCAACACTGCGCCGCCTGCCATGCGCCCAATCGCCTCGGTGCGATGGGCCCCGCGCTGCTGCCCGACAACCTTGGCCGTCTGCGCAAGACCGAAGCGGTCAAGGTGATCGCCGAGGGCCGCACCGCCACGCAGATGGCCGGCTTCGCCGCGCAATTGAGCCCTGCGGAGATCGCCGCGATCGCCGACTGGATCTACACCCCGGTCGTGCCCGAACCGCGCTGGACCGACGACGACATCCGCGCCTCGCGCATCGTCCATGTCGACCCGGCCACCCTGGCGGACAAGCCGGTGTTCGACGCCGATCCGCTCAACCTCTTCCTGGTGGTGGAGGCGGGCGACCATCACGTCAGCGTGCTCGACGGCGACAAGCTCGAGCCGATCCACCGCTTCCAGTCGCGCTTTGCGCTGCACGGCGGGCCGAAGTTCGCCGCCAACGGCCGCTACGTGTTCTTTGCGTCGCGCGACGGCTGGATCACCAAGTTCGACATGTGGAACCTGAAGGTGGTGGCGGAGGTGCGCGCCGGCATCAACACCCGCAACGTGGCCGCTTCGCCCGACGGCACCCATGTCGCGGTGGCCAACTACCTGCCCAACACCCTGGTGCTGCTCGATGGCGAGCTCAAGCTGCTCAAGACCCTCCCGGCCAAGGATCGCGACGGCAAGCACAGTTCGCGCGTGTCGGCGGTGTATGACGCCACGCCGCGCCAGGCCTTCGTCGCTGCGCTCAAGGATGTGGGTGAGGTGTGGGAGATCAGCTACACGAAGGCGGTCGAGGACATCCCGACCAGCTACATCCACGACTTCACCCAGCGCGAGGGGACGTTCATCCCGGGTTACCTGAACCCGCGCCGTACCATCCTCGCCGAGGTGCTCGACGACTTCTTCTTCACCCAGGACTATTCCGAGCTGATGGGCGCCTCGCGCGAGGGCGTCGGCCAGGTGGTGAACCTCGACGTGCGCAAGAAGATCGCCAACCTGCCGCTCGATGGCATGCCGCATCTGGGTTCGGGCATCACCTGGGAGTGGAACGACCCTGCGGCTGGCCCGAACGCCAAGCCGCGCACGGTGATGGCGAGCACCAACCTCAAGGCCGGCGAGGTCACGGTCATCGACATGAAGACCTGGGAGGTCGTCAAGCGCATCCCGACCCGCGGCCCGGGCTTCTTCCTGCGCAGCCACAGCAACAGCCGCTACGCCTTCGTGGACTCGATGATGAGCCCGGAGGCAAAGCACATCCTGCAGGTCATCGACAAGCAGACGCTCGAGGTGGTCAAGGAGATCAGCGGCGAGCCGGGCAAGACCCTGGCCCACGTCGAATTCACCCGCGACGGCCGCTACGCGCTGGCCAGCCTGTGGGAGGACGAGGGCGCGGTGATCGTGTTCGACGCCCAGACCCTGCAGGAAGTCAAACGCCTGCCGATGCGCAAGCCGGTGGGCAAGTACAACGTCTGGAACAAGATCTCCCGTGAGGAAGGCACCAGTCACTGAGCCCGAATGCGCGTGGCCGGCCCTGATTCCGGAACCGCTTCATCAACCCCGATTGCACGACTGAGAAAGATATGGCGCTGATTCGCCTCGACGAACCGACAAGCAAACGCATTCCACCCGACACCTTCTCGCTGTGGGCCCTGGCCTTCCGGCCCTTCTACCTGCTCGCGGCGCTGTTTGCCGCGATCGCGGTGCCGGTCTGGGCCGTCGCTTATTCGGGCGCGATCGAGTTGCCGATGCCCGGCATCTGGTGGCATGCGCACGAGATGATCTTCGGCTTTGCCATCGCGGTCATCATCGGCTTCCTGTTTACTGCGGGGCGCAACTGGACCGGGCTCGACACCCCCGACGGCAAGCCGCTGATGGTGCTGGCCGCGGTGTGGCTCGCCGGCCGGCTGGCGATGGCCTTCGGCAGCGGAGTGTGGGTGGCGGTCATCGATCTGGCCTTCCTGCCGGTGGCCGCGGGCATGCTGCTGCGGGTGCTGATCAAGGCCAGGAGCAAGCGCAACTATTTCGTCGGTGCGCTGCCCGCCATGCTGGCGCTTGCCAACCTGTTCTTCCACCTCGCCGTGCTCGGCGTGATCGAGGCCGATCCGCTGACCGCGATGCACCTGGCGCTCGGCCTGGTGGTGCTGCTGGAGACCATCGTCGGCGGGCGGGTGATCCCGATGTTCACCTTCAACGCCGTGCGTGGCGTCAAGCAGTGGCGCAACGTCAAGCTCGACTGGGCGGCTGCGATCGCAACCGGCATCGCGCTGCTGCTGTGGGCGCTCGGTGCCGGGGCGTGGGCGGGCGTGATCTCGCTGCTGGCGGCGGTGCTGCAGGCGGTGCGGCTGGGGGGCTGGAATCCCCTGGCCACCCGCGGCCAGCCGATCCTGTGGGTGCTGCATCTGGCCTACCTGTGGATTGCGCTGGGCCTGGCGCTGATCGCGCTCACCCAGTTCGGTGTCGTGCCGCGCTCGGCCGGCATCCATGCGCTGGCGATCGGCGCCACCGGCGGCCTGATCATCGGCATGATCACGCGCACCGCGCTCGGCCACACCGGGCGCATGCTGGTCGCGGGTCGAATCGAGACCGCCGCCTACGCGCTGGTGCTGATCGCCGCGCTTGTGCGCGTGGTGACGGTCGCGGTGATCCCGGCGGCGCAGTTCGGTGGGGTGCATGCCGCGGCGACGCTGTGGTCGCTCGCCTTCCTGCTCTACCTGTGGCGCTACACGCCGTTCCTGCTGCGCGCGCGCGTGGATGGCAAGCCCGGCTGATGTTGCTGGGGCAGGGTTGAACAGGCAGAAGGGGCCGATTCGGCCCCTTCTGCTTTTCCAGTTCGCCGCGTCCCGATCTTCCCGGGGGCGGGCGGTGGGCGCGGCGCTCAGCCCAGACTCTTTCTCAGCTTGCCGATGTCCGGAATGTGGATCGTGCGGCCTTCGACCTGAATCAGTCCGCTATTGGTCAGCTCGTGCAGGATGCGCGAGAAGTGCTCCTGCGTGAGGTTGAGGCGGGAGGCGATCGTGCCCTTGCTGGTCGGCAGCCGGATCGCGACCTGGCCCTCGGCCACGCCTTCACCATCGCGCTCTTCCTCGCGCAGCAGATAGCCGATCACGCGTTCGCGACCCGAACGCAGGGAGTAGCTCTCGACGTCCGCCATCAGGTGATGCAGGCGCTGGGCCAGGCCGGCGATGATCTTGCGGCAGAACAGCGGGTCGCCTGCCATCTCCTCGAAGAATACCTGCTTGCCGATGTGCAGCAGCGTAGCGTCGCTCAGCGCCTGGGCCATCACCACGTAGGGCTTGTCCATGAACATCACGGCCTCGCCGAAGCTCTTGCCCGGGTAGAGGATGTCGACGACCTTCTCGTTGCCGTCGGCCGAGGTGAAGGCGAGCTTGACCTGGCCGCTCAGGATCAGGTGGAAGCCGGAGCACGGGTCGCCGCGGTGAAAGAGGATGTCGCCCTTGGCGATCTTGAGTTCGCGAACGCCGCGCGCAAAGCGCGCGATGTCCGTGCAGGCGAGGCCGTTGAACAGCGCGGCCTGGCCAAGCAGACGGCACAGGCGTTCGACCTCACGGGAGGCGGGCTCGGTCGGCACGGCGCTGTGCAGCGCCTCGTGGCAGAAGGTGTCGCAGGGGTTCATGGCGTCAACGCGTGAGCTGGGCATAGAACATCGGCAGGCGGGCGGGCAGTTCGTCGGGCTGGCGGATGACGGCGAAGCCGGCCGGACCGAACAGGTGGGGCAGGTAACTGGCGCCTTCGCGGTCGATGGTGACGCAGAAGGGCACGACGCCCCGGTTGCGCGCCTCGATCACGGCGACACGGGTGTCCTCGATGCCGTAGCGGCCGTCGTAGAGGTCGAGGTCGTTGGGCTTGCCGTCGGACAGGATGAGCAGGATGCGGCGCGCGGCGGATTCCTTCTCGAGCACCTGGGTGGCGTGGCGGATCGCCGCGCCGAGCCGCGTGTAGTAGCCGGGCTTGATCGCCATGATGCGGCCGCGCGCGCGGTCGTCGAAGCGCTGGTCGAAATCCTTCAGGCGGTGGAAGCGCACGTTGCTGCGCTTGACCGAAGAAAAGCCGCACAGCGCGAAGCGGTCGCCGGTGGCCAGCAGCGCCTCGCCGAACAGCAGCAGCGAGTCGCGGATGACATCGATGACGCGGGCTTCGGACGAGATCCAGGTGTCGGTGGACAGCGACAGGTCGGCCAGCGCCAGGCAGGCGAGGTCGCGCTCGCGCTTTTCCAGCGACAGGTAGAGCTGGTCGGAGGGGTGGTGGCCGATCGCGCGGTCGGTGGTGGCGCGCACGAGCGCGTCGAGGTCGAGCTCGCTGCCGTCGGTCTGGGCCTTGAGCCAGCGCCGGCCGGGGGCGAGCGCGGCGAACTGGCGGTGCAGCCGGCGTGCGGTGCGGCGCAGATGCTCGGGCAGGGGGCAGGGCGCGGCGCGGGGATCGTGCGCCGCGGGGGTGAGCTCGAGCAGGCGGACGTGGTCCTCGCGCAGCAGGCTCTTGCGGTAGTCCCACTCCGGCAGCGGAATGCCGTCGCCGAGCACGACGTCGTCCTCGGCGGCCGAGGGCAGGTCGAGGTCGAAGCGCACCTTGGAGGCGACGCGTTCGCCATCGCGGGTGATCGAGAGCTGCTCGAGGTTCGCGGCGGCGTCGGCGGCGTTGTCGTCGGGCTCGTCGTCGGTGCTGCGCTTGACCTTGATGAACTCCGCCACCGACAGCAGGCTCTCGGCGCGGAAGGGGATGATCATGCCGTGCTTCTCGGGGGCGTCTTCCTGGCGCTCGACGCGGTGCGCCTGGTCGCTGGTGTCGCGGCCGGGCTTGCTCTGGCCGGCCTCGGCGGCCTCGGCGCCGCTGCCCATGCCGGTCAGGCCGCCCTGCGGTGCGCCACGGAAGTTGCTGAGCCACAGCAGCACCGGCTGGGTGGCCTTGGCCTTGGGCGGCAGCGGGGGAAGCGCGGCCACGCTGCCGGGCGCATGCAGGGCCTGGCGCAGCAGGCGTTCGCGGGCAGCTTCGGCAGGCGGGAGTTTTTCGAGCTTCGGCCGTTGGGCGATCGCTGCGTCCACCAGGCGCCGGTAGCGGGTCTCGATGCCGGGCCAGCGTTGCAGGGCGCGCAGGGTGGCACGCTGGTTCTCGCGCAGTTCCCGGGTCGCGGCGCGGTCGAATTCGCCACCTGGCAGCGGCGCCAGGGCCGCATCCGCAGCCGCGTCGGCCTCCGGGTCGCCTGCGCCATGGCCGGCGGCGAGCGCGGCGAGCCACAGGTAGAGGTCGCGGTTGAGGCCGCGTTCGGGCAGCGCATCGATCTCGGGCGGCAGGCGCAGGGTGGCGATGTCCATGCGGCCGCGGGAGATGCGCTCGTCGGCGCCAGCGATGCGTTGCAGCAGGCTGCGCCGGGCGCCGTGACCGTCGGCGGTTGCGGCCGCGACGCGCAGGCCGGGGTCGCCGCCGAGGGCGCGGAGAAACACGCCGGCCACCTTCTCGATCTCCTTGAGCTTGACGGTGGCCTTGGGGAAGTGTCCGCCGGCGGCGCGGGTGATCAGGCGGTGCCAGAGCAGGCCTACGGTTTCTTCCATGGTGCTAGTGATCCTTCACGGCGCGAAAGCCCGCTTCGTTCTGGCGTGCGGCCTCGTCGGCAACCCAGGTGAGCAGCGGGCCGTCGGGATTGCCGGCCTGCGTCTGCGCACAGGCGTCGATGCACTGGCGGCACTGGGTGCAGGTGAACATGTGGCGCTTGATGTTGCGCGGGCGCAGCCGCATCGGGCACACCGCATCGCAGGCACTCTGGCGGTCGGGCAGGCAGGTGGCGCAGTCGGTGGCGCGGTCGCGCTTGAAACCGACGACCATGGCGTTCTTGTTGCCCATCCACGCCAGGCTCTGGAACAGGCCGACCGCACACACGAAGCGGCAGAAAAGATGGCGGGCGAACAGGAACTCCAGGCTCAGCACCACGGTGGCGGCGGTGATGAAGGTGAACTGGTTGCGGGTGAGTTCGCCGCGGAAGAGGTTGCCATACACCTCCGCGGGCGGCAGCAGGTAGGTCAGCAGCACCACGGCCCACAGGAAGGCAAAGGCGATGGCGGCCGGTACCACGATGCCCCACCAGCGTGCATCCACCTTGGCAGGCGTGCCGTCCGGCTTCCAGGCCGGGAGGCGGTGGTGTTCCCACACGGTAGGCTTGCCCGAGGCGCGCGCCATCAGGCGGTTGATGGTTTCCACCACCGAGAAGTGCGGGCACAGCCAACCACAGTACAGGCGCCCCCAGCGCCAGGCGACGCCGATGACCAGCGCGGCCAGCCCGAGGAGCGGCACGAACAGGTTGACGATGATGCTGCCCGCGGCCTCGAGGGCGCTTGCCTTCCCGGCGAGAAAGGGGTCGAGACCGAGGCGCCACTCCATGCCGAGCAGCCAGGCGTGGTCGGCGTTGAGGTCGTAGCGGAACAGGTCGAAGACCGGCGCCAGGATGAACAGCACGAAGAAGCCGATCTGCAGCGCGTTACGCAGGCGCTGCGCGCGCTGCGGCTTGAGGCCGGCGCCCGCCGGCGCGATCGGGATCACGCGGCGTGGCGCGGAAGGGGTCGAAGGTGCGGATGAGTGCGCCATGTTGCGGACGTCGCAGCCTAGCCGTGCTCGCGCGGGCCGAAGATCGGGAAGCGCCAGGTGCGCCCGTTGATCGCGCGCGACAAGCCCGCCACGCCGAGCAGGATCAGGCTCGAATGCACGAAGGTGAAGTACAGGATGCCGATGACCCAGGTCCACGGGTTGTCGAAGCCGCCGAGCAGGAAGATGGCGACGCTGATCACCACCAGCAGCAGGCCGCCCCAGATGCAGGTCCAGCCGGTCTGGCGCAGGTGGTTGCGCACCAGGGGATCGGGGTGATCGTGGTGCTTCGCCCACAGCACCATCAGCGCGAGGAAGGCCAGCCCCGGCAGCAGCATCAGGTTGATCAGGAACAGCGCCTCGGCCACGACCGCCAGGCGCGGGCCGGGCATGACGTGCCTGAGGGGGTCGGGGCGGTCGATGTTCATGTGCAGGGGCTCCGGCTGCGTAGGGTCAGCGGCCGAAGGTTGCGGAGACGACTTCCATCAGACCTTCGGCAACCTCCGGGTCGTCGGTCAGGCTCTCCACGATGCCGAAGCGGCAGGCTGCGACCGGGTCCATGCCGTCCTTGATCAGCAGCGCCGCATAGACGAGCAGGCGGGTGCTGGCGGATTCTTCCAGGTCGCGATCCTTGAGCGAGCGCAGCGCGCCGGCGATGGCCACCAGGCGCCTGGCGAGGTCGGGCGGGCAGGCGGTCTCGCCGATCAGCACGGCCTCCTCCTGCTCGGGGCGGGGGAAGTCGAAGCGCATGCTGACGAAGCGCTGCCGGGTCGAGGGCTTCATGCCCTTCAGCAGGTTCTGGTAGCCCGGGTTGTAGGACACCACCAGCATGAAGCTGGGCGGGGCCGCGAGCAGCTCGCCGGTGCGGTCGATCGGCAGGATGCGGCGGTCGTCGGCGAGCGGGTGCAGCACCACGGTGGTGTCCTTGCGCGCCTCCACCACCTCGTCCAGGTAGCAGATGCCGCCTTCGCGCACCGCGCGGGTGAGCGGACCGTCGCACCAGACGGTCTTGCCGTCGCCGATCAGGTGGCGGCCGACGAGGTCGGCGGCGGTGAGGTCGTCGTGGCAGGCCACCGTGTACAGCGGCAGGCCGAGCCGGGCGGCCATGTGCGCGACGAAGCGGGTCTTGCCGCAACCGGTCGGGCCCTTGATCAGCAGCGGCAGGTGGTTCTTCCAGGCGTGCTCGAAGACGCCCACCTCGTCGCCCGCGGGCTGATAGAAGGGAATTTCGAGGTTGGGGGTGTCCGGCTTCATTGTGCGAGTCCCTTGATGTAGGCGATGGCGATGACGGCCCAGACCACGATCATCCAGCCCATGGTGAGGGCGCGCCACAGCAGCGGCGCGCGCCGCAGCGCCATGAAATCGAGGATGACGACCGCGCCCTTCCAGAACGAGATGACGGCCAGGGCGGCCACGCCCCAGCGCCCGGTCTCGCCGAGGGCGCCCATGCTCCAGGTCAGGATCGTGGCGAGGATCAGCGTGGCCCACAGGATCGTGGAGCTTCTCGGGGTGCCGTGCATGTTGGTGCTCATGGTGGGCTCCTCAGTGAATGACATAGACCAGCGGGAACAGGATCAGCCACACCAGATCGACCATGTGCCAGTAGGCAGCTCCGGTCTCGAGGCCGTTCATGTCGCCGGGACGGTAGCGGCCCTGGCGCGCGCCGTTCCACATCGCGATCAGGATCACCAGGCCGAGGATCACGTGCATGAAGTGGAAGAAGGTGAGCGACAGGTAGAACATGTGGAACGGGCTGCTCGACAGGCTGATGTTGTGCTCGAAGGCAGCCGCATATTCGGTGAGCTTGACGACGATGAAGCCGGAGCCGGTGAGGATTGCGCCCAGCAGCCAGTTGGCGGCCTGGCGGGAGGCCTCGCGCTCCGCCGCCTGCACCGCGCGCACGACGAAGTAACTGGCGGTGAGCAGCAGCACGGTGTTGATCGCCCCGGCGTTGCGGTTCAGGGCGGCCTGTTCGGCATTGAACAGCTCGATGTTGTTCGCGCGCGTGAAGGCATAGGCGGCGAAGAACACGCCGAAGGCGAGCAGTTCGGCCAGGATGAAGAACCAGATCGCCAGGTCGCCGGCGAGACGCGGCCCGTGTGCGGGCGCCGTTGCGGCGGGCGCGGAAAGGGAAGTGCTTGTCGTTACCATGCGCTGCAGTCTAGGCAAGCGCGCACTTCTTTAACTTGATCGTGGTTAATTGGACCCGGTCGCAGCCGACGCATTGCCCCCAATACCGAGCCAGTGCCGAGTCACATCCACCATTCGGCTGGCGAAACCCCACTCGTTGTCGAACCACACCAGCAGATTCACCATGCGCGGCCCGATGCTGTGCGTCTGGCCGCCATCGACGATGGCCGAGTGCGGATCGTGATTGAAGTCGATCGAGGCGTGGGCTTCGTCGGAGTAGGCGATGAGGTCGCGGTAACAGCCCTGGGCGGCCTCGCGCAGCAGGCGGTTGACCTCGCCCGGCGCGATGTCGCGACCGAGCGTGAGCACCATGTCGATCGCCGACACGTTGTGCGTGGGCACGCGGATCGCCTTGGCCTTCACCCGCCCGGCGAGCTTGGGCAGCAGACGCTCGACCCCACGCGCCAGCCCGGTCGACACCGGGATGATCGACTGCATCGCCGAGCGCGTGCGGCGCAGGTCGGTGTGATGGTAGCCGTCGATCAGGGGCTGGTCGTTCATGGCCGAGTGCAGTGTGGTGAGCAGCGCCTGCTCGATGCCGATCTCGCGGTGCAGCAGGTCGAGCACCGGCACCACGGCGTTGGTGGTGCACGAGGCGTTCGACACCAGGCCTTCGCGGCCGTCGAGTTGCGCGTGGTTGACGCCGAAGACGACGGTGGCATCGACGTCCTCGGCGCCGTTGCCGGGATGGGAGAGCAGCAGCCGCGGGCAGCCGGCGGCCAGGAAGCGCGCCAGTTCGCTACGGCTGCCGTACTGCCCGGAGCATTCGACGAGCAGGTCGATGCCGAGCGCGTCCCAGTCGACCTCTTCGGGCGTGTGGGCGTGGGAAACGATGATCGGTTGGTCGTCGACGATCAGCGCGTCTTCGGTGCAGTCCACCGCGCCGTGAAAGCGTCCGTGGGTGGAGTCGAAGCGGGTGAGGTAGGCGATGCTGGCGAGGTCGGCCGGCTCGTTGATCGCGACCACGCGGAATCGCTCGCCCAGTCCCGCCTCATGCAGGGCGCGCAGGTAGCAGCGGCCAATCCGGCCATAACCGTTGATGGCGATTCGATACGGGGGGCGGGAAACGGTGGGGGCGAGCGGGGTGGTGACGGGCGACACGGCGGACTCGGAACATTCGACGGGATGCGGTCCCTTCGGACCGCGGCAGGCCGACATTCTAGCGGGCGGCTGCGTGCATACCGTCGGCGCGAGCAAAAAAGCTGCCGGGTAGCGCCCATCGGTCCCGCAGCGATGTGCGAAAAAAAGGGGCGGCCTTCGCCGCCCCAACCCCTTCCCCTGGATCGCCCAGGAGTTGCTACCTGAACACTTGCTACCTATCAGGCCTTGACGTCCTTCGCATCGCCCTTGATGAAGAAGCTGGCGAGGTAGGTCAGCAGGCCGATGAAGAACATCACACCCGCCCATTCACGCATCCAGTAGAACAGCGTGAGCTGGTCCTGGGTGGCCATGAACGACATCGGGGTGTCGGACACGCGTTGCAGCCAGACTTGCAGGATGCCGGCGGCGGTCAGGAACAGCGTGATGAAGACCATCGCGATCGTCATCAGCCAGAACGACCACATCTCGACCACCTGGGCCTTGGTGCCGTTGGCAGCACGGCCGCGCAGGATTGGCATCGCGTAGCTGATGATCGTCAGCACCACCATCACGTAGGCACCGTAGAAGGCCATGTGGCCATGCGCGGCGGTGATCTGCGAACCGTGGGTGTAGTAGTTCACCGGAGCCAGGGTGTGCAGGAAGCCCCACACGCCGGCGCCCAGGAAGGCCATCACACCGGTACCCAGCGCCCACAGCACGGCAGCCTTGTTCGGATGCTCGCGACGGCGACGGTTCACCATGTTGAAGGCGAACACGGTCATGGCGAAGAACGGGATCGGCTCGAGCGACGAGAAGATCGAGCCCCACCACTGCCAGTATTCCGGCGTACCGATCCAGAAGTAGTGGTGGCCGGTACCGATGATGCCGGTGACCAGCGCCAGGGTGATGATGACGTACAGCCACTTCTCGATCACTTCGCGGTCGACACCGGTCACCTTGATCAGCACGAAGGCGAGCAGCGCAGCCATGATCAGTTCCCACACGCCTTCCACCCAGAGGTGAACGACCCACCACCAGTAGAACTTGTCGCGGACGAGGTTGACCGGGTTGTAGAACGAGAACAGGAAGAAGATCGCCAGACCCCACAGGCCCAACAGCAGGACGATGCTGATGACGGTCTTGCGGCCTTTCAGCACGGTCATGGTGATGTTGAACAGGAAGGCCAGTGCCACGATCACGATGCCGATCTTGGTCAGCAGCGGCTGCTCGAGGAACTCTCGTCCCATCGTCGCGAGGATGTCGTTGCCGGTCATCGATGCCAGCGTGCTGTAGGGCACGAGCAGGTAGCCGAGGATGGTGGCAGCGCCAGCG
>JAANMX010002881.1_pt1 | contig 16107 bp, 15 predicted proteins | sample 7279681 | NCBI WGS metagenome assembly JAANMX01 (sample SAMN14094542, study PRJNA606508) | bioreactor metagenome | isolation source: A lab-scale SPAN reactor treating ammonium-rich wastewater day 351 | place: Ireland: Galway | collected 2018-01-01
AACATTTTTCACATTCGAGCAATTGGTCCATTTACCTCTTATATTTTCCCTTAATTATTTGAGCAGATCGCAGCAGTCACGGAAGCGATCTCTTGGCGTTCTGCAGATCTGATTTTTGATTTATTCTTCGAAAACGAGTATGTTTATATTAATCAGCTTGACCGACGTAAAGACAAGCAGGCAGAATCTTATTCAATTATTTTTTTATATTTTTTTTAATTCTCTTTTCTAATTTTTTATTTTATTTCATAAATATTTATAATATAACAGCTTATACTTATTACACCTTAGCTACAACAGAGAAAACTGAATTCCTATATACTCTTTTATCAGAGGTACATGAAGATACAATACCAAGGTAAAATTTAATTATTTTTTCAGTTCTTTATCTATATTGGCACATCTTTTTCTCCATCAAGTTCTTAGGATTTAATCTTTCTACCTTTACAATTGTTATTATCCATTTAGTTATTCAAATTTCCTATGTTCATTCGTTATCAATGAATTAAGACAATACCATGATTAGAAACAGTCTTTGGAAACGAATGGTCTTCGGATATATCATCATTGCATTATTTATGTCTGCAATGAGTTTTTACTTATTTCTCCGTCTGAACCATATTAATAAGGTTGTTGACTCAATTGTGAATATCGATATTCCTTCCATTAAAAATGGAGAGAAATTAGTAGATAACCTTCTTGAACAGATTCGAAACGAGAAAAAATACCTTATTACTAAAGACCGGGCTTTTTTAAACCTCTTTGATAAGAAAAAAATAGATTTTTTTGACCGGCTTCAATCTTTGAAAAAATCTACACCTAATAACAAAGAAAAGAAGGTAGTGATAAACCAAATAAAAGAATTTTATAATAAATATATCGCCATGGCTTCTAAAGAGTTCATATTGTTAGGTTACGATAAGATTATTCCACCTGATATCCATTATGAAGACAAAAAGAAGAGAACCCTCGACCGGCTTACACAATCTATCAACAAGCTAATCCTTACACAGCGAGCCACCTTAATTCAAAAGATTGAATTATTTCAAAAGACTACCCATAAATCTACCAGAATATTCTTTGCCATTATCTCATTTGCTATCCTGTGTGGGGTAATTTTTTCTTATTTCTTCACTTATAGCATATGCGCACCAATAAAAATTCTAAAAAATGCAACAGAACATATTGCCCATGGAGATTTAGATTATCGTGTTGTTGTTAAATCTCATGATGAAATTGGCACCCTGGGAACGGCGTTCAATCAAATGTGCAACAAATTAAAAGAAATTGATCAAATGAAATCAGAATTTATATCTAATATCTCACATAATTTGAAAACCCCTTTAACGGCGATACGAGAGGCTAATGAACTTATGCTCGACAAAATCGCCGGCCAAATTTCAAAACCTCAAATGAAACTCCTTAATATTATCAAGGAAAATACTCTTCGGCTTATTATGATGATTAATGATCTGCTGGATATTTCGCGATTTGAAGCAGGATTGATGAGATACAATTTTCAATATGCCAATATTCAGGATGTTATCCATAAGAGCATTGAAGAAATACGCTTTTTAGCAGAAAGTAAAAACATTTACATTCAATGGAGAAACGGAGTATCTATTCCCGATATTCTGTTAGACCGTGACAAAATTTCCCAGGTACTCGACAATATCTTTAGCAATGCTATCAAATTCACTCCATCGGGGGGAATCATCATGGTAAAAGCGCATGAGATTGAAACCGTGAACATTTCCCGTGTTTTTAAAGAACAGAATCGACTGCAAAATGTACGTTCTTTCATCCAGGTCAGCATATCTGATACCGGGGTTGGAATACCGGTTGAATATCACAAAAAGATCTTCGATAAATTTCAACAGGTTGTTAACAAGGGAAAAGGAGGTATAAAAGGAACAGGGTTAGGACTCTTCATCGCAAAGCATGTTATCCTTGACCATGGAGGTGATATTTGGGTAGAAAATAACGAGGGAGATGGTTGTACTTTCCATTTTACACTTCCTTCCAGATATAACTATATTTTACATTCTTAACCATTTTTTCAATTTAACATGGGAAACCTATGAGAGATAAAATAGTGAGTTTCTTAATCATAAAAAGAATTAACTTTTTTTTATTCTTCTTTCTTCCGTTACTTCTTTCACACATGAGTTGTATCAGTGTGAACCATAAAAAGGATTTAATGAAAAAGAATGAAGAAATTAAGGATATTGCAATGGAGCTTCAACTTAAAGAAAAAACTATCGCCGACATCTTAGATCGCCTTTCCTGGAAAGACCAGGAAATTGGAAGGCTTACCGATGAACTTCGTAACTCGAAAACAATAATTGCAAGCCTCAGCAAAGATATTGAAAGACTAAGGGAAACAGATCTTTTAGAGCACCTTTCCGTAAAAGATCAAGAGATTGGAAAGCTTTCTGATGATCTCCATACCGCCACAACGACAATTGAAAGTCTCAAAAATAACATTGAAAAGCTCCAAAAAATTGATCTTTTAGAGCGCCTTTCCGTAAAGGACCAGGAAATTGGAAAACTTACTGATGAACTTCATACGACACAATCGACTATTACAAACCTGAAAACCGATATCGGTAAACTTTGCGAAATCGATGTACAGATGGAAGAAAAAAAAGAAGAAGTCAGTGACAAAATTGAAGAGGGAATTTCAGCAGATCCGTTACGTGCAACTTCAAAAGCTTCTCTAGAGATAATAGAAAATAAAAAATTGGAATAATTTATACAAGGTAATTTATTATGGCAAACGAAAATATTTTAGTAATTGATGATGACCCCAGTATCCTGGAAGTTATCCAGATGCGATTGAGATCGTTCGGTTATCGCATCACCATTGCCATGAATGGCAATGAAGCTAAAAGAGCTTTATCAACTATTTCATTCAACCTTGCCATTGTTGATTTACGATTGGCTGATGAAAATGGCATTGAGCTTATGGAAGAAATCCTGAGTTCTTATCAAAAGATTCCCGTTATTATCCTGACAGCACACGGAAGCATTGAAACCGCTGTTGAGGCCATGAGAAAAGGAGCGTACAGTTATCTTACCAAACCTTTTAATAATGAAGAACTGTCACTCCACATCAAGAATGCGCTCGAAAAGCAAAAGCTCACGAAGGAGATTGAGCATCTTAAGAGTCAGCTTGGTGATCAGCAGAGTTTTCGACATATTATCGGTAATAATAAACGGATGCAGGAGATCTTTGAGCAGATATCAAAGATTGCAAAAACGAACTGTACCGTTTCTATTTACGGTGAGAGTGGCACGGGGAAAGAACTCATTGCCAAGGCTATCCACCACAATAGTAATCGTTCAAAAAATCCATTTATAGCTACGAACTGTGGCGCCATCCCGGAAAGCTTATTAGAGAATGAACTCTTTGGGCATATACGGGGGGCATACACAGACGCCCACGAGTCAAAAGAAGGCCTCTTTACACAGGCAGACGGGGGTACCATCTTTCTCGATGAGATTAGTACCACATCGCCAGCTCTGCAAGTCAAACTTTTGAGAGTATTACAAGAAAGGGAAATTAAACCTGTTGGCAGCACAAAAAGTATCAAGGTCAATGTCCGTGTCATCGTAGCTTCAAATATAGATCTGCAAAAGGCAGTAAACAACGGAACATTCCGTGAGGACTTATTCTACAGAATCCATGTGGTTCCCATTTATATTCCCCCTTTACGGGAAAGGAAGGATGACATTGCATTATTAGCCACATATTTTATGACAGGGTTTTGCAAAATACTGAAAAAGGATATCAAAGGATTTACCCCGGCAGCCATCCAAAGGATGCTTCTCTATGATTGGCCAGGCAATATACGGGAATTGCAAAACAAGGTCGAACATGCTGTTATCATGACTAATAAAACCATGATAACACCGGAAGATCTTTTTACCGATGTAAACTTAAAAAATACCTTCAACTCGTATAAAGATGCCAAAGAACGATTTGAGCGTGAATATGTAGAAAGCCTTCTGAAAATAAGCAAGGGAAACGTTACAAGCGCTTCAAAAATGGCAAAACGTTATCGGGCTGATATTTATAAATTGATTAAGAAATACAACATAAACACTGAAAACTACAAGAATAATCTTACAACGAGCCTCTACTAAAATTTATCCCTGAATTACAATTATCTGAATTGCATAAAAAAAAATCCTCAGCGTATATTGTGGGAATACAAAACACTAAAATATACCCTGAAAAGATTGCATACTTGGAAGTAATTTATTCCAATTTAGATTATGTGAGATCAAAAAAATATGGTATTATTATGGTGGCTAATACAAATGTCTTCTCATGAGAAAACAGGAGTTGACATAGGGCAAGGCTTTAGCCTTGCTCTCCCCGTCTGACCATGTATGGGGGTAGCAAACCTGAAGGTTTGCCCTACGGAAATGAAATTCCTAACCAGGAAACGAGGATATACCATAATTCTCATAAAGGTATCTATAGGCCTTCGTAATAAATCACAGAAGAAGATTTTGGCAAGAATATTGCTCTTTTACAAAACAGATGTATACTTCTCTTTACGGTATATTTTGTACTTTCGAAAATTCGGATTTAATTTTACTCATCTGAAAAGGAGTGAAAAATGTTAAAGAAATTCAGTTGCGGTCTTGTTATTACAGGCGCATTACTATTGAGTACCGGTATGGTAAATACCGTATTTGTTGGCTCCGCAATAGCCCAGGAACAGAGGTGTAAAAAGTGTGGACATTTGCCATCAAAGCCGGAAGGAGATTGTAAATGTCAATGTCACCGAAAATAATGGTATCTTTTTAAAGGGAAAATTATAAGAGAAGTAACGCATCTGTTTTGAAGAGCATTTTTTACTATTTTCTCTCAATTGAAAGGAGAAATGACTATGTTGAGAAAGATTGGTATTACCATAACAGTTACAGGCATACTGATACTCAGTGCGGGAACTGGTAATATTTTTGCAGCAAAACCTGATTGCCCGGACGACTACAAAGATAAGAGACAAGCCGCAGCCGCCAATACTAATGCAACTACTGAAGCAAAACCAGCGTGCCCGGATGATTGTAAATGTGGGCCTGATGTAAATTGTAAAGATGCAAAGTGTGAAAAGGAAACCACAAATACGTGTATTTGTAAACCTGATTAATTGAAAGATTTATTTTTACAGCTTTACTATGCACAATAAGGAACTATCGTAGTTATTCAAAATAGGGGTGACACACGGAAAACCTGTGTTGAGATGTCATCCCTTCGGGATTTGATGGTATGGTAATGTTTTATCTATAAAAGTTACGCACTATGCTCAAAGTATTCCGAAGGAATTTGACTTATATTTCTCAATACAAATCTTTCAAATTGTTTTTATCTTATGTAAAATTATACGGTAATGTTCTCCATAACCATAGATCTCTATATTCCTCTCATTCTCAGAAATCGCCGTTAAGGTTATTTTCAGATACTGTTTCGGTAAACAACCAAATACTTTGTCTGCCCATTCTATAATAGAGACACCATTCCCGAAAATCATCTCATCACTGCCTATGTCTATCATATCGTGAATTTCCTTCAATCTATACGCATCGAAATGATAAACCGGAATGCGTCCTTTATAGAAATGAACCAATGAGAATGTAGGGCTTTTTATTGCACGCTTGTCTTCAACACCTAATCCCCGTGCGATTCCCTTTACGAGGGTCGTCTTTCCCGCACCCAAATCTCCAATGAGGGCAATAACATCTCCCGGTACTAATAACCTTCCGAGTTTCTCTCCAAACCTTACTGTCTCGTCTACATTTATACTCTTAAACGTTATTTGTATTTCTTCCACAACCAACCATTATCTTTCAATTATGATTTTAAATGCTCATAGCCTTGAGGCTTTATACGCTTGATATGGCCATTCGTATACTTCATCCGTATATCACGACTATCAGTAATTTCTCCAATGCAGCTAAATATATTCTTTGAAAATAAATCTGATTCCATAATCTTCCTTGCCTGGCCTTTTGATGCTATTACCACTAATTCATAATCTTCACCGTCAGATAGTGCATGATAAAGGGGCGTATTCCCTGTTGTCTTTGATATCCTTACCGCCGCTTCAGAAATGGGAATTTGATCCTCATGGATAATAGCGCCTACATGGCTCTCTTCGAGGATATGATATAAGTCTGCTGTTAATCCATCGCTTATATCTATCATAGCATGGATCGTAAAGTTTTTATTTAACAGAAGCCCTTCTTTTAACCGTGGTTCGAAATGCATATGCTTGCCAAGGATTGATCCTCCCAATGAACCGGTTACGAGAATCAAATCACCGACCCTTGCGCCTGAACGTCTGACCGGTTTTAGCCCGTTATCTTTCCCGAGCAAAGTAATGTTAATACAGAGAGGACTGCGGCCGCTGATCGTATCACCACCTACGATCTCAATATGATATGTATCTGCAATATCCCATATGCCTTTGTATAATTCCCTTGCAAATCTTTCAGAAGTATATTCAGGAAAACAGACAGAAATCACCGCAACTGTCGCCTGGCATCCCATAGCCGCCACATCGCTGATATTACTTGCAATAGCCTTTCTGCCAACATCGCGGATAGTGCATTTCTTAAGATCAAAATGTGTACCCTCTACCATCATATCTGTCGTAATGAGGCATAATTTATCCGAAGAAACATCTATTACCGCACAGTCATCTCCAATACCTACAAGAACATCTCTCCGTCTCTTCTGCTGTTTCCGGATCCATTGTATAAATGAGAACTCACCCATAAAAGACCTTTATGTGTTAACTGAAAAATAAACCCTGTCTGGAATATACTGCTTAGCACTTACCATAATAACTCTAATAACCGATAATTTTCTTTTCGCATTCACGATAATCCCCGATTTTCTCATGATAACATTTTTGATTTATCCAACTCAACATTTTAAATTTATATCTCTCCATAATATTTTATTTTTCACACTCTATTTTAATTTGATTTACTACTTTTTTTGGTCAAAAAGAATCAGAATAACGCCCTTAAGAATTTGAATAAAAAAGTTTTTTAAATTGCAAAAATAGGAGATTTGGTAATAAACTATAGAAAACAGACCCATAAATTTTTTAAAGTTAGGAATATAATAAATGCCAAATACTTTCAAGGGTAATTTTGCAGCCACTGCGATTGGCAGCCTCCCCCATACAGATACTGAAACAGCTTGTAAACTTATGCTCAGGTCACTGCCGGAGATTCCCTGTTGGCCTCAATTACCAAGGCATAGCAAAAAAGAGGATATGTGTATTCAGTATACGGAAGGGCTACCCTGCGCTGTGATACATGAAGATGAAAAGACGGTAAGTATTGACCTTTCTCTGGATACTTCAAGTGCGTTAGAGCATTTTTATGAAGCATTTCTAAAAAATGATCCTGATGTATTCCTGATAAGCCCCGATTATGCAGTAGGATTTTACACAATGATTGACCAGCTCAATAAATCTCCCCAAGCATCTCCCCGTGCAGTAAAAGGACAGGTTGCCGGCCCAATTACCCTGGCAGGATCTTTAAAATTATCGACTGGCATTACCGCTCTGTATGATGAGCAATTTTTCGATGTAATTATTAAATTAATATCAATGAAGGCCTACTGGCAATTTACGAAATTATCCCAATATGGCCTTCCGGTTATTATCTTCATAGACGAGCCTTATCTTACCAGTTTTGGTTCGGCATTTATGAATATAAGCCGGGAAAGGGCAATTCATGCCCTCAACGAAGCTTATGAAGTCGTTCAAACACAGGGAGGATTAACAGGAACCCATTGTTGTGGTAATACGGATTGGGCCATGCTTATGGACTCGAAAGTAGATATCGTCAGTTTTGACGCTTATGAGTTTATGGACAAGTACCTGATGTTTTGGCGTGAAATTAAGACATTCCTTGACAGAGGAGGTTACCTGGCATGGGGCATTGTACCAACTTCTTCAAAAATCAATAGCATATCTTTACATGATCTGGTAAAAAAACTGAAGGAAGGTATCCAATTTCTTGTTGAGAAAGGAATACCCAGAACATTGATCCAGGAAAGATCTATTATCACACCCAGTTGTGGAACAGGAACACTGACAATTGATGAGGCAGAAAAAGTAATGACATTAACATATGACTTGTCCATGACAATGAAAGATTAGTCTCTTAACGAAATTTATGAATTCCGGCGTAAGACTGAAAGAATCTAAAATCGTAAATCCGAAATTTTTAACTGAAATTCTACACAAATCTATGCATAATATAAATATCAACAAGACCCAGCTTCTGATGATTAAATGCCTTCGGTATAGTACCTGCAATCTTAAATCCAAGTTTTAACCACAACTGTACTGCAACAATATTTGTGCTAACAACAAAATTAAATTGTAGTGCAGAAAAGCCCGATTTTTTCGCTTGTTTTATGGAATGACTCCCCATAGCCCTGCCAATACCATGTCTACGGGCTTCAGGATGTACCATATAAGCTGCATTTGCAACATGAGCGCCAAGTCCAGGTTGATTTTTCCTCAGGATGTATGTTCCCAGAATCTTATCCTGTAATTCTGCAACATATGTATGGACAGGAGGCGACATCCATAAGATTCTGCAATCTTCTTTCCTTGATTTTGGATCAAAGGCAAAGGTATCTCCCCTTTTCACCACTTGATGGAAAATATCCCATATATCTTCAAAATCCGCTTCTTTTGCTTTCCGAATCTTAATCATATTTTGATCAGATAAACCCCGTACCATACAACTCGTAACTAGCAACACGCTATACTTGTTATAGCTATACCCATGAGGTAAACACCACCGGATTTACACAATTTTCAGGCTTCCGCTTACTTAATACTGTAATGATACTCTCAGCAGCCATGATAGACATCCTGGTACGTGTCTCTATGGTAGCGCTCCCAAGATGGGGCGCAAGTACAACATTGTCTAGCTCTGCTAAACCTGGCTTCAATTTTGGCTCATCCTCATAGACATCTAACCCTGCTCCTGCAATTTGCCTATTCCTTAACGCACTTACTAAAGCGACTTCGTCAATAACTGCCCCACGTGCCGTATTAATAAGATACGCTGTTCTCTTCATCAGAGAAAATTCTTTTGCGCTCATGAGGTGTTTCGTTTTCTCAGAAAAAGGGGTATGGATAGAAATGAAATCAGATTCCCGTAATAACGTCTCTAATTCTACTCTTTTAGCGCCAAATTTTTCCTCCAAGAGAACATTTCTGTTCCCTTGTGTCGTGTAAAGGATCTTCATATTCCATCCTCGCGACCTCATTGCCATAGCCGTCCCAATTCTGCCTGCTCCGATAATACCAAGGGTCCTTCCTATAATATCACCACCCAGCAGAAACATAGGCGCCCAACCGGTAAATTTACCGGCACGGGTAAGTTTATCACCTTCGATAATCCTCCGGGCAACGGAAAAAAGCAATGCCCAGGCCATATCGGCCGTGCTATCTGTCAATACGCCCGGTGTATTCGTTACCACAATGCCCTTCTCAGTAGCAGCGTTGATATCAATATTATCATATCCCACGGCATAATTGGCAATAACTTTCAGGCCTTTTGCCTCATGTATCAAATGTGCATCTATCTTATCTGAAAGCATCGTAAGTATTGCATCCCTGCCTTTTACCTGTTTCAGAAGCTCATAATAGGTTAACGGCCTGTCATAGGGATTCATTTCTACTGTTTGGCAAAACTTCTTTAATAAGGTAATACCCTCTTCAGGAATTTGCCGGGTAATGAAAGCATTCGAAGACATCGTTTTCCCCTTTTGCCTGTTTTTTCTATAGATACCTTAAAGAGAAACACTCCTGGTTGTTGTTCTCTTACTCTGTAGTTACGTAGATCATATATAGGGCGAGGCTTTAGCCTTGCCAGGCAACCCTGAAGGGTTGCCCTACGGAATTGGAAATTCCTCAGCGTTAAACGAGGATATACCATAAATTCTGATAAAGTTATCTATATGGATTATATTTAGCCTGAACTATCTCAATTATTTTTTATCCAGTTCTCTTGCCGCATGCATGGCGTTTGGCATGAATTATTTACAATATTCTTTATATAAAATCATATAGTTTAGAATTAATTTCGTTGCCTCAGGGCGTAAGTCCTGCTTAAGATTCTTATTTCTTAAGACCCTTTCTGTAAGTTTCCATACTTCGCACCAATCTTTATCAAGCACCGTTTGTGCTTTTGCAAGGGCCAGAATAATTGAAACAGTAAAACTATCCTTCTTCATCTCGTACGCCTCCTCAAGTAACGGTATGGCAATCTCCGGATGAAAATAGTTATCTATTACCATAAGATAACCAAGGCAAAATATTTCATCTGCGCTGAGGAAATCGGTGTCCAGTTCTGTAAACGGTACATGGTATAATAATGACAGATAATACATATAAAACTCCGCATTGTTCTTTCCTTCAAACTTCCACGAGAGGGCATTAATTACCGCAGCCTTAACATCTATAGGATTCTCCGGGGACGATAGAAATTCCGCAATTTCTATACCCATCACACCTTCTAAATGCGCCCTTTGAACCATTTTGACATCCAGATAAGGTTTATAAAAACTGGTAGATGTAATTGGTGAATCCGCATGGCTGGTTGACGAAAATATACCTGAAAAGATAAACGGCAATTTCAACAAGAGAACGAGCAATAATTTCTTTTTCATCATTAAAATCCTTTTCTTCTGATATGATATCCTGTATCTGGATTATCCAAAAATTTCAAGCAACTATTTTAACCTTTCCGTTTTACGCAATAAAGAGATATCTGTTTTTTTATCAGACTGATGCGGATTGAATCTTCAACCTTTTTTATGACGGAAAGGTTCAACAAACGGTGTCTTAAGCATGCCCCAGGTTGTTTGCCATTCATCTGCATCATAGGCATTAAGCCCGTAGCGAAGGGAGTGGAAATCCTCCCGTAAACGGAAACTCCCAAAAATACGATCCCAAAAAGAAAAAACACTTGCATAGTCTGAATCGGTCTCCGGCCTCCACCGCGAATGGTGTACCCTATGCATATTTGGCATGACAATAATAGTTCGGAGATATCGATCCCATCGTTCCGGGATATTGACATTACTATGATGAAGTTGGATTATAGGTAATAAGATAATTTCATACAGGATTAATTGCCACAGGCTCATACCAATCAAAGGAACAACGGCAAACCTCAAAAGAGACGAGAATACCATTTCTCCGGTATGGAACCGCAAGGCAGTAGTTACATCCATTTCGTTGTCGCTATGATGCATACGGTGAAAGCGCCATAAAAAAGGAATGCGATGATTGCCAAGATGCCATAGGTACATCCACCCATCCATAAGGACAATAGCCAGTATAGTGCTGAACCAGATGTTCATATCCAAACCGCGAGTAATTCCCAGAGAAAGGGATTCTCCCCAACCAAGCGCTATAGCAGTCGGTTTCAAAAATAACAAGCCGAGCACCAATGTGTTAATGAGTGCAATACTCAAATTACGCCCCGCATGTTTGATTCTTCCTTTTCTGCCCTTAAAAAAGGGAATCCACATTTCAAGACTCCAGATGAGTAATAACACTCCTATAGTAGCAATTGCCTTTACACTGTTCAGAATAGCTAACTCCCTATTGAGTTTGGATTATTTCGGATATTCCTTTCCTTTGGGAACAGGCTGCTTCTCCCAGACATCCTCCATCCTGTTATATCCCCAGGTATACCTCTCCCTATTGTTTATCTTGTGGATAGAAATGTTGTCTTCATCAACCTCCAGTTCATATCTCGTTCCATTATGCACAAAGAAATCCAGATCATACCTGCTATCATCCATCCCTCTAAACTCAGCACAAACAAAATATTTATTATCTTTTGTTTGCGCAAGTCTGTCTTGATGTATCTTTACAAGATTTAACGCTAACCAGGTATCTGTCTTCTCATCGTAAAATTTAAAGACATCATTCTCGGAATCATCCTGAATATATTTCTCAACAACATTTGCTACATCCTCCAGGGTTACCTCTTCGCTGAGGCCTGCGGCATATTCAGGATGTTCGGGTAGGCGCTCCGTTTGTTCCTCTGCCGTATATTCATTTTCTTCTCCAGATTCCTCCTCTCGCTCCTCTATAGCTGACGGACGTTCACTCTCTTCCTCAGCACTCCCTTCTTCAAATTCCCTCATACCGGTTGGATGCTCATGAGCACAGGAAACAATCCCTCCCAGGATAAACAACGAAATGATAACAGTCGCAAGGGTTTTACTTCGCATCATAGGTAAAAGCATTGTCGTACCTCCTTTTTGAAAAGTAAATAAATTTATACTGATAATTGAATCTTTTTTAAATATTCAATCCTCTCTGTAGCCTGTTTTATTCTAATGGAAATCAATCCCCGTATAGAACCAAATAATTCCTTTGATTGCTGTTCATCTACAATGCACGTATAAGCATCTGTCGCCTTGTTATAGTAATCCTCCTGTTCTTTCTCATACAGCAAGGCTAATTCTTCATAAAGATTTCCGATACGGTACTGCGCATTCACAGGTGTTATCCCTTCGAACTTCTCTATTATCTCGCCAAACTTTACTATCGCTTTTTTATAATATATTTTTGCACCTTCATCATCACCAATATCATAGAGTGCAAGACCTACGTAGTGATATGCTTCTGCCAGTGCATATGAGTGTTCCTGCGCTTCTTTTATATGCCCTTCCTTCAGTTCATCCATCATATTCTCATATCTTCTTTCCATCGCTTCGACAAGACTAATACTCAGGGGAATATGAGCATCTTCCAGTTCATTTTGGCTTTCTATTCTTATCCGTGGAAGGAGTAATTTTGTGAGACTGTCCAGACCCAATCCTTGAACACGGTAAAGATCACTTACGGAACGAAATGTCTTCTTTTCCCTTTTATAATTAAGAATACTGTCTATCTCGTCTTGTATCATTCCGAATTCTTTCCTCAGGAATAGAGAAAGTTCATCATCGTTTGCCAGATTCAACTTCTTCTGTAATCCAAGTAATTTGGTAAGAATGGCTAATTTATAGGAAGGTTTTTTCCCATGTAATACCGTCCTCCTAAGAAAAATAAGCCAGGGCGCTCTACAAAAGGGCTTTACATATCCTTCATTCCCATAAAAAACTTCCAGTGCAATTCCCAGCTTATATCGTTCCCAACCTTCTGGTTCTTTATATTCATGTTCCTCATATACTCTGTCAATCAGATGAAAATATTCTTCCATCATCCCCTTCATATGGATAGAATCCACCTTCCGATAAAGTTTCAATTCATGTGTGCTATATTTCAAAGCTTCTTTATAGTAATTGATAGCTTCCCCATATTGGCGGTAATGGCAATACTTATCGCCGAGATACTCGTAGAATCTTTTTATCATTCTTGCAGATCTGATTCCTACATCATCTTCCTTGCCTAAACGGTATATCTTTTCAAAATGACTTATTACTGCTTTTGCATCTTGAACAGGCTTATTCGTAAGATCATCCAGTCCTTCTATATATTCATACAAAAAATCACATTTTTGGGCTAAATCCTTACTTACCCCCCCACACATTCTGGCCTTTTGTATACAATCTTTTGCCCTTTGAAACATGCCAAACTCTGCATACGCCTCTCCCAACCGGACAAGGATATCCCCAACCGCCTTATCATGTACTTCAGCAAAACGCCTGTATTGTTTCATGTATTTGCTGATTGCTGTTGTATAAATAACCGGTACAATCTCGATCTTTCCAGCATAAATGCGAATTACGTGTACGGTAATTTTTCCTGTTTCAGGTTCTATCTCCACACCTGGCACCTCTCTTCCATCCGGGAATCTTATCCATGGGGTTTTTTTTATAATACTTGCCGTAAAGACCTTATCCTTACCTCTGGCTAATACCCTTGAGGATAAGACGGTATCCCACGACATCTCATTTCCTTTTTCCGTGCCGGGTCTGACAATTTTAAAATTCTTTAAAACGTCCACTTCGTTCTTTCTGAAGTGATTCCAGTTATCGATCCTTCCCAATAATTTTCCATCTTGCGCCACATCAGCGGGCAATATTCTCAGGGTCATCTCACCACCTAATTCTTCAACAATAATGGCGCTTAAAATCGCCTCAGGAACTCCACCCACACCTATGATCAGATCAATTTCATCTCTCGCAGCCGCCAGGGTAGGGGTAAGGTCGTCATCCTTGACAAGGCTTAATTGAGCGCCATGATCTTTAATTGTTCTGACAAGCTTCTCATGCCTTAATCTGTCCAGGACAACAATTTCCATTTGCTTGATTTCACTACGGATATTGTACTCAACAATTTCTTTGCCTTCCCTTTTCAGAATATGTTCAGCCATGAGGTACAAATTTCTTGTAATGCCATTGATTACACTAACACCAGCGCCTTTATATTTACTTCCAACGATTGTCTTGACCCCATACATATCGGGAGAGTTGAATAATCCTCCCCTTTCGCTGTATCCAACAGCAAAGATTGCCCCTCCTGCGAATTCCTGACTGACCAAACACCGGTCATTCTCAAAAGCGCTGAGCACAATATCCGCTTCATTATCGCTGTGGAAAAACCCCGACCGCGTGGTTTCGATGTTGAGTACGCCATGCAGGCGCCGGCGATACCGGCTGGCACCAGATACGCCGATCACACGGCGGCATTGCCCGGCACGAAATCAGCATCAGCGTGAACATCCTCGACCAGCGGCAGCGCCGTGACCATGGTGGCGGCGGGCACCTGCACCGTGGTGGCCAGCCAGGCGGGCGATGCCAACTGGCTGCCGGCGGCCGATGTGAGCCAGACCATCACCATCGTCGCAGGATTCAGCACCGTGACTCAGCTGCCCACGCTGTCGCATTGGGTGCTGCTGTTGCTGGCAGTGTTAATGGGAACGTTGGCGTGGCGGCGGATCAACTGACCCGCCAAGCAGCGATAACAACCTGCGACAGGATGTGGGGCGCATCCCGCATCCTGTCGAACATTGGCATACTGTGCCGGCCCGCAACGCGTGCGCCGCCACACCGCTGCTGCACGAGATGAGAATCCACGTCGGCAGCAGCGTCGGTACGACCGGCCAAGCCGCCCCACCGATGCGGGCCATGCCCACAGGTCATCGATCAAGGAGGAGCCTCCATGCACTCGACTGCCACCTGGAGTCAACGCCTGCGCCGCTCGGTGCGCAGGTTTGCCACATCCCTCTGGCGACAGGCTGCCAGCGTCACGCTGGCGCTGAGCGCCGTGCTGCTGGTCGGCAACGCCGCCGCAGCCGTACGCCCGGCCGCTGAATCGGCCACTCCCGACCGCCAGGCCGTGCAGCAGGCTCTGGCTGGGCTGGCCGTGCCCTTTGAGCAGAACCAGGGCCAGTTCGACCCCCAGGTGGCCTACATGGCCAAAACCTTTGCCGGCGCGGTGTTCGTCACTCGCGACGGGCGCATCGTCTACAGCCTGCCCGGCAAGCCGCTGGATGCAGACACCAGCGCCAGCCAGCCGCCGCAGCGCCAGCAGCGCACCGAACGCGGACCCGGCTGGGCGCTACAGGAAACCCTGCTGGGCGCCCAAGCCCTGACGCCGCAAGGCACCGCCGCTGCCAGCACCCACATCACCCGCTTCACCCCCGCCGGCACCCACCAGGCCAGCACCTGGCAGGGCGTGCGCCTGGGCCAGGCCTGGCCGGGCGTCGAGGTGGAGCTGAGCGCGCGCGGCAACAACGTCGAAAAACTGTTTCACGTCGCCCCCGGCGCCGACGCCGGCCAGATCGGCATTGCCCTGGAGGGCGCGCAAAGCCTGCGCATCGACGCCGACGGCCGCCTGATCGCCGGCACCGGCAATGGCGAAGTGGCCTACACCGCCCCCATCGCCTGGCAGGACATCGACGGCCAGCGCGTGTCCGTGGACGTGCGCTACGCCCTCAAGCAAACCCAGGGCAGTGCACACCACTACGGCTTCGTGCTCGCCGCGCACAGGTTGACTTTGACTCATTCCGACGCTCCTCGTGCGATCGGCGTGAACTTTGAGAAAACTTTGAGATTATTTTGAGAGTGAACGCGAACTATATTGC
>JAANMX010002884.1_pt1 | contig 16097 bp, 12 predicted proteins | sample 7279681 | NCBI WGS metagenome assembly JAANMX01 (sample SAMN14094542, study PRJNA606508) | bioreactor metagenome | isolation source: A lab-scale SPAN reactor treating ammonium-rich wastewater day 351 | place: Ireland: Galway | collected 2018-01-01
GTTCCGCCATAAGATTTTTACGCTATGATCGGATTGCTGATGAGAGAACTGCCCCGGAGCCAGGTCCATTTTCAAGTCCTGGATTCCACGGATGAGGTGAAAGTCAACCACAATTTTAATGGCCCCCTCCTTCAAGTGCTTGAGGAGATTGAATCCAGATTCAAAAGCCGCAATGAAGAGAAAGAGGTCCCTGTCGGTTTCTTTCGCCTGCCTGTTCCAGACTATTCCATGGATGGCTTTCGTGAAGCCCTCAACAACGCAATTTTGCATCGCGATTATTCACGGCTTGCTGCTGTCTACTGTCAGTGGCGGCCTGACCATATTCTTATTACGAGCCCAGGAGGCTTTCCTGAAGGGATCACTGTCAGCAATCTCCTTGTTCATGAACCTAATCCGAGAAATTTAAGGCTCGCTGATGCTTTTATACGTGTCGGATTGGTGGAGCAGACCGGACGCGGGGTTGATCGAATTTTCATGGGACAATTGAAATATGGCCGTCCGGTCCCTGATTACGGCCGGACCGATTCAACCGGTGTTCGAGTCGTATTGCGCGGTGGTGCGGCATCACTGGAGTTTGCTGCTTTCGTGTATGAACTGGACAAAGCTGGACATCCTTTGTCATTAGATGATCTCCTCATACTGAATACCCTTTACCTCGAAGGCAGGATTGATACAGAGACAGCGAGGAGCCTGATTCAGAAAGAGAAAGGCCATGCTCGAATGACCCTGGAGCGACTCCATGAGGCCGGGTTAGTGGAAGCCAGAGGTGGTGGACGTGGAAGGGTGTACCACCTGACGGCAACCCTTTACCGCCGTTTCAAAGGGGAGGCGGAATACGCCCGGGCCAAAGGATTTGAGCCGCATCAGCAGGAGCAAATGATCCTCGATTATGTAAAAGCACACAAAAAGATTACTCGTGCGCAGGCTGCCGATCTTTGCCAAATTTCTTCAGATCAGGCATTTCGCCTCCTAAAAAAAATTCGGGAAAAGTTCCCTCAGCTGAAGCTTGAGGGTTCTCGGCGGGGAGCATTCTACCTATGGGTGGAATGAGGTGCAGATTCGTCGAATTACGTGGCGCGTATTTTCTGTCCCAAAGTTTATGCGTGCGCGTATAATCTCCGCGTATTTAATTTGCAATTATAGTAAATTCAACTGGTTGAGTATGTACCCTGATTCAAAACCGCGCGTAAAATCCCCCATTAGCCCTCCTGTAAACCCTCCCCGGTTGTTCCGCCATAAGATTTTTACGCTATGATCGGATTGCTGATGAGAGAACTGCCCCGGAGCCGGTGATAAATATGAAAATGGTCGTTGCGGTGGTCCGGCCCAACAAACTGGACAGCATCAAGAAATCCCTCGAAGAGGAAGGGGTCCGTGGAATTACCATTTCGGAAGCGCGTGGCCATGGACGGCAGAAAGGGCAGATCCGGATGGCACAAGAGCAGGAAGGCAGCATCGACCTTCTTCCCAAAACACGCATCGGAATGGCTGTCCCCGATGATCAGGTTGAAAAGGTAATTCAGGCGATTCTTGATTCTGCGCGGACTGGAGAGGTGGGAGATGGAAAGATCTTCATCCTCCCCATGCAGACCGCCTACCGAATCCGGACCGGAGAAACAGGCACAGATGCCCTTTAACTGACGGAATCCCCGCAGCCATCACCGACACTACAAGCTTCCATGGATTCCCGTTAAACTGATACCACGGATTCAATCGGTGGATTGGCGGACCTGATTCAGCCGGTTGGCCGCAGAGTGATGCCGGGGTTTGAAAGGATTGTCGAGATGGATATCAAGAACCTTCCAGTGGCTCAGGAGACACCCGCCATGGATCTGAATTCAATCAATTTTCGGGAACATTTCCCGAACTCGAAGAAGATATATGTCGAGGGCACCCTGTTTCCCGATGTTCGTGTGCCGATGCGGGAGATTTCTCTCACTCCGACCCACTCGATGACCCCGGGAGCTCCCGATGAAGAGAATCCACCTGTGGTGGTGTATGACACCAGTGGGCCTTATACCGATCCCGGCTATGCAGTGGATGTCCACCACGGACTGCCGAAACTGCGCCAGCCATGGATTTTGAATCGTGGAGATGTGGTCGAGACAACCCCCGGCCGTTATCGTGCCAGGCCTGGGTCTTGTGTCACCCAGATGCACTATGCCCGCGCAGGCCGGGTCACCCCCGAAATGGAGTTCATCTCCATCCGCGAAAATCAGATGCGCGAGGAGATGCTCGAAAGGATGGCCCAGTCCGGTGTCCCCATGCGTCCTCAGCACCCAGGCAATGATTGGGGGGCTTCCATCCCTCCCGTCATTACCCCGGAGTTTGTCAGAGAAGAGGTGGCCCGTGGCAGGGCGATCATCCCCTCCAATATCAACCATCCCGAACTCGAACCGATGATCATCGGGCGGAATTTCCTGGTTAAAATCAATTCGAACATCGGCAACTCTTCGACCACATCAAGCATCGAGGAAGAGGTCGAGAAAATGATGTGGTCGGTGCTGTGGGGTGCGGATACAGTCATGGATCTTTCCACCGGAAAGAATATTCATGAAACCCGTGAGTGGATCCTGCGCAACTCACCCGTTCCCATCGGGACAGTCCCGATCTACCAGGCCCTCGAGAAGGTGGGAGGAAAGCCCGAAGAACTGACCTGGGAAATATTCCGGGACACTCTCATCGAGCAGGCTGCGCAGGGGGTGGATTACTTTACCATCCATGCCGGTGTCCTGCTGCGTTATGTTCCCCTCACCGCCAACCGGGCGACCGGGATTGTCTCACGCGGCGGTTCAATCCTTGCCAAATGGTGCCTGGCCCACCATCAGGAGAATTTCCTCTACACCCACTGGCGCGAGATCTGTGAGATCTGCGCCGCTTATGACATCGCCTTTTCGATCGGTGATGGCCTTCGCCCCGGTTCGATTGCTGATGCCAATGATGAAGCCCAGTTTGCCGAGCTCTACACACAGGGTGAATTGACCCGCATCGCCTGGGAATATGATGTTCAGGTGATGAACGAAGGCCCAGGACACATTCCCATTCACATGATCCATGAGAATATGGCCCGCCAGCTGGAATGGTGCGGCGAAGCTCCCTTCTATACCCTCGGGCCACTCACAACCGACATCGCCCCGGGTTATGACCACCTGACCAGTGCGATCGGAGCCGCCATGATCGGCTGGTATGGAACCGCCATGCTGTGCTATGTCACCCCCAAAGAGCACCTCGGCCTGCCGGACAAGGAAGATGTCAAGGCGGGAGTGATCGCTTACAAGATTGCGGCCCATGCCGCTGACCTGGCCAAAGGGCACCCGGGTGCCCAGCTGCGTGATGATGCCCTTTCAAAAGCGCGTTTCGAATTCCGTTGGGATGACCAGTTCAACCTCTCGCTCGATCCAACGACAGCACGCAGTTTCCATGATGCCACACTGCCTTCCCAGGCGGCCAAGCTGGCCCATTTCTGCTCCATGTGCGGCCCCCACTTCTGTTCGATGAAGATCACTCAGGATGTCCGTGAATTTGCCAGCCGCAAAGGGATCGCCGAGGATGAGGCCCTCCGCGTCGGCCTTGAGGAAAAGGCAAAGGAGTTTACCTCCTTTGGTGGTGAAGTGTATAAAAAGGTCTAATCCCCGTGAGACAGACCGCCTGGAAAAATTTGTGCTAAAAATAACAGATCTGCGAAAGTCCTATACTGTCGGTGAAAGCCATCTGGAGATTCTGGATGGGATTGACTTGGAGGTTGCTGAGGGGGAATTCATTTCCATCCTGGGAGCCTCGGGGACTGGAAAGAGCACCCTTCTGCACCTGCTGGGCGGCCTCGACCGCCCCGACTCCGGCCTGATCCTGGTGGATGGACATCCCATCCAGGAGGGGAGTGAGGAAGAAATAGCCATCCGCCGCAACCGCTGGATCGGTTTTGTCTTCCAGTTTCATCACCTTCTGCCGGAATTTACCGCCCTCGAGAATGTTATGATCCCGCTCAAGATTCGTGGCATGACCGACCGGGAATCCCGGGCAGTCGCGGAGGAAAGGCTGGATGAAGTCGGCCTGTCCCAGAGGCTCCACCACCTCCCGACCCAGCTTTCGGGAGGGGAAAGGCAGCGTGTTGCGATTGCCAGAGCGCTTGTCACCTCCCCGGTCCTGCTGCTGATGGATGAACCGACTGGCAACCTCGACCCACGCACTGGTGATGGGCTTTTCGATCTGCTGGTCGCCCTCCAGAAAAAGAAAAAGCTCACTGTGGTGATGGTGACCCATAACCTCGAATTGGCCTCACGAACCGACCGGCGCTACCTGATGCGTGATGGCAAACTGACTCCCCTGGAAGCGCCCTCTCACCAGCCCGCACTGCTGCCCAGCTGACCCGCTGGCAGCTTCTTACAGCTCCTTTTCATTGAACCCCTGCCTTGCCACCCAGCCTTCATAGATTGGGTGGGCTATTTACTTTCCAGAAAATTGGTATTGACATGTTCGACTTCCTTTTGTTAGGTTAGCCTAACAAAAGGAAGCAGTGCCTGAGTCAGTTAAGAAATTATATCCAATGGAGGTTTCGCCCGGTGCGTAATGCATCCGCAAGACAACCAGTTGAACTGCTTGGAGGCTTGAAACAGCCAGATAACGTTCTTGAGAGTCTCGATGAAGCGATCCTGCGAAAGAAAAGCGGGGTGCCAGCCTGGAACTTTTTTGATCGACGGATCAAAACTCACAACGAGGCGATCGGCCTTCCAGTTGGAAAGGTTCTCCCGCATCCCCTGGCTCACCAGGCGATGAATGATCGAATTGTCTCCTCAGCTTTGGAAAAGCAGCGCATGATCTACATACATATCCCATTCTGTTCAACCATATGTACTTTCTGTGCATTTTTTCGCCAGGCGGTGGGATCATTCGATGTCAGTCACTATGTCGATTCACTCATCAGCCAGATCAACCGTCTCGGCTCCCGGCATTCCTGCCCTGAAGAGAATATTGGTGCGGTCTACTTTGGTGGTGGAACACCCTCACTTCTGCATCAAGACCAGATTGAGGCGATTCTGAATGCAGTCAGAAGCAATTTCTCTCTCTCCCGGGATTGTGAAATCACCCTCGAGTCGCGGTTGAATGGCATTACCTCCGAGTACCTGCAAGGCCCGCGCAGGGCTGGTGTCAATCGAATCAGCTTTGGCGTTCAGACTCTGAATACCGAAATGCGCCGAACTCTCGGCAGGATTGCCGAGAGAAACCATATCCTTTCAGTCCTGCACGAATCGGAACATGCGGGGTTTGAATCGATTACTGTCGACCTGATCTACAACCTTCCAGGCCAGACAGCGAAGACCTGGGAAGAGGACCTCAATGACCTGGCTTCCACACCGGTGACCGGAGCAAGCGTTTATTCCCTGATTCCTTTCAAACACAGTGTGCTCGGAAAAAACCTGGCCGAAGGGAAAGAACCTCCCCTCGGAGGAATTCAAAATGAATACGAGTTTTACAGCACTTCAGACAGATTTTTTACAAACCTGGATGGCTGGAAGCGGTTCAGTCCAGTCCATTATGGAAAGGTTGGCTGCGAGAGAAATCTGTATAACACCATGCGTTCGGCTCCGATTGACATCCTCGGGTTCGGGGCCGGCGGAGGCGGCCGGGTTCAGGGCCTTCTCTATATGAATCCAGTGAATGTTTCCCGCTTTATCGAGGACCAGCAGAACCAGGGAGACCATCACCTGTTTGCAGTCGATATGGACCCGTTATTTCCCGAAGCCATGAACTGCTTCTCACTGACAGATTCGCTGAGTCTGACAGATACATCGATTCCTGATTTCCTCCCATCCGTTTCAAAAACCCTGTCCAAGTTTCAGGAGATGGGAGCAGTCCGGTATCAGGATGGCCAGTATGAGCTGTCCGGGCCGGGTTTTTTCTGGGGTTACAATATCAGTGCCGCAATTGCACAAGCGATTCGACAGGATATGAACACGAATTCTTTTCAGGAGGTCAATTATGAGTGAACAGGTGGCCACACTCGCCCAGCAGTTGCAGGAGTCAACCCGTGAGCTTCACCAGCGTGTAGAAAGGATGCCGGTTCAGCAGGAACTGGCGCGGGGAACCTTATCGCTGGAAAATTATATTCGTTATCTCTGCCAGATGCTGTTAATTCAGACCCAACTGGATACCTGCATGGGGCTTTATCGCAAAACGATCGACCCCGGGGCATCGTTGATTCATGATTACTACTTCCAGTCCGATCTGGTTCATTCGGATATCTGTTTTCTTAAAGAGTGTTCCGCTTCCAATAACAGAAACCCGTTCCTGTTCCAGGATCACCCGATTCTTCCGGAAACATATTCTTTCGCCATCGCCATGAACCGGTCGGTGAGTGAATCCCCCATCTCGCTGCTTGGATTTCTGTATGTTTTCGAAGGAAGCAAGAATGGTTCCAAATTCATTGCAAACAGCCTTCGGAAATCCTACAGCCTCCCGGATGGAGCCGGGGTGAAATACTTCGATCCGTATGGGGAGAACCAGAAGCCTTACTGGGCTGCATTCAAGGAATCTCTTGCGGCCCTCACTCTGACCTCGGCTGAATCCGAGGCGATTGTTGAAGCGGCAAAAGAAGCCTTTTCCGGAATGATTGATATCACCGGCGCTTTGCAGAATCAGAGTGGGAGCTGATTGAATGATGGAAAGGAAATCTATGATGAAAGTTCAAGTAATGAAACCCCTGTTTCTCTCTCTCTTATTGCTGCTGGTGCCGGTTTCCAGTGCCGTCGCTTATGATCCAGGTTCCGGGGATCTCTTTACAGCCAGCTTCTCGAGTGGCTCGTTAGCCCCATTGATTGATTACCCGGTTCCTGCGATTGGTTTTGGAAGGTTTGTCGTCCCGCCAGGAGAGCATTATGCCTGGGCGAATGGGATGTATGGCCGCACTGGCGGGCTTGGCTCCCCCGGATATGCCCAGTCGGCAACCATTGCGCCTTTTGTTTCTCCAGAAGACTACAGTGTGGCGTTCAGGTTCCAGCCGGAAGTTCCACCATCGACTGATCTGTATTTGTTTTACCTGACCTTGCGGCCCAGCAATGATTTTCGCGGCGTGGGCTGGCAGTTCAATGTGGATCACGATGGGAAAATGTTCATAAGGCGCTATAAAGGCGCCGGGCAATTCGGTCCGTCGATTGTCGAAAGTTCCACTGGCACTGTCGCCTTGAATCAACCCTCAGACCAGTATCTGCGCTGCCATATCGAAGGAGCCAGTGGGGCGGTTTCGGTCAGGATGAAGGTCTGGAACGGCTCCCCTCAGGATGAGCCTGCTGCCTGGACAATCGAAGGAATTGATACGGACACGGATCCACTGGGTGGCACAGGCGGGGTTTACTTCAATGTCTATTATATTCCACCCCTGACCACCGATCCCGCAGATATGACAACTCCGGGAACTGCCTTCGATGATCTCGATGTTTTCTCTGAGCCACAACCATCCAGTTCAATCAATTCCTGGACACTTTACCATTGAGCCTGCGTTGGCAGGGAAGAGTGTAATAAAGCAAGGATCCGCTCTTCAGCACTTGGAATAATGAAGAAAAAGAATTTCTGTGCTTTCACATTAATTGAGCTTCTGGTGGTGATTGCAATAATCACTGTGCTTGCTGCGATTGCAATGCCCAACTTCCTGGAAGCCCGCCTCCGCTGCCATGTCACCCGGACTATGTCAGATATGAGAAGTGTGGGAATAGCACTGGAAATGTACCGTCTGGACTGGCCCAGGTACCCTGAATCGTACCTGGCCAGTCTGGATTTCCTGGCAGATCTGAATACCCATGAGCTCGACCCTCTGACAACACCGACTCCCTATATCAAATATATTCCCAATGACATGTTCAAAGTCGATTCAATGCGGTATGGGACACGCGCACCGATTGACTATTATAACTCACGGTCTTTCTCCCTCATTCCCCAGACCGGAGGGGTTCCCGAATGGATTCTGACAAGCTTCGGTCCGAACCGTAAGCTCGACTATGTCTCACGAACTATCGTGGTCTATTCTCCCACCAATGGCACCAGAAGCGATGGGGATCTGATGACAACCAATTCGGGTTTGCAGCAACGCTAAAAAAAATCAGCCCCTGCAGGGCTTCTCCTCCCCGCTGATTACAGCCTGCTCAACAGGTTCGCCTACAGAATTTCCAGGACTTTTTCCGCTGGACGCGCCAGCACCCCTTTCTGCCCTGCCAGGACAACCGGCCTTTCCATCAGCACCGGGTGGGCAGCCATTGCATCCAATGCCTGACCGGCTGTGGTGTCGGCAGAGTCCAGCCCCAGTTCCTTGAATTCTTTCTCTTTCTTCCGGAGCAGTTCCTGCGGTTTCATACCGGCCTGTTTGGCCAGTTGTTCAAGCTCCTCACGAGACAATGGGGTCTTCAAGTATTCAATGACTTCCGGCTCAATGCCTTTCTCTCGAATCAGGCCAAGAACTTTGCAGCTGGTGGTGCAACGAGGGTTGTGATAAATGACAACTCTTTTAGACATGCCTTATTCTCCTTTTTCCGGTTCTCTTTCTCCAAGAATACTTGAGATTATTGTGAGGATAACCGTAATGGCAACAGGCTATCGCCACCCGCTGGAAGTGCCAACACCGGTTGTTTCATCGACCCGCAGCCCCCATTGAGTCATTGACATCCGGCCATTAATCGGTTAACTCATGGTTTTCTCATTCCTGTTCATGTGAAGGGATCGACTCATGCCTCCTGCCCGCAAATCGTTCTTTGACCTGTTCCAGAATCCCACCCGGGAATACCGTGGCAAGCCTTTCTGGTCCTGGAATGGAAAACTCGAACCAGAAGAGCTTCGCCGGCAGCTTCATATTTTCAAGAAAATGGGCATGGGAGGGGCGTTTCTGCACTCCCGGGTTGGACTTGCTACACCCTACCTCGGGCGGGAGTGGTTTGATTGCATCCGTGCCTCGATCGATGAATGCAGAGAACTCGAGCTGGAGGCCTGGCTGTATGATGAGGACCGCTGGCCCTCCGGTTCTGCTGGAGGATTGGTCACACGGGACCCGCGATATCGTCTCCATTTCCTGGCCATGGAGGTCCGCCCACGGGAATTGTTCGAAGGCCATCGAGGGCTGCTGGGCGCCTGGCAGGGGGTGATTGGCACCCAGGATCGAATCATGAATCTGAAGCCAATACCGGAAGGGGCCTCCCCATCCAAAGGAAAAGACATCCGAGTTCTCTGTCTGAAGGATATCCCGATGCCGGAGAGCTCCTGGTACAATGGTTACACCTACCTCGATGTCCTGTCTCCAGCGGCAGTCGACCGTTTCATCGAAGTCACCCATGAGGCTTATCGAAAAGAAGTCGGTTCGGAGTTTGGCAAGAGTGTCTTTGGCATTTTTACCGATGAACCGAATTATGGCTTCGTCTGGCCGTTTACTTTCGATCTTCCTGAGGGTGTCCAGATGGCGGTGAATCCCTGGACTCCTGGCCTCCTTAACATTTTCAGAAAGGAATATGGATACGACCTGCGTCCTCACCTGCCGGAGCTCTTCCTTGAGGTGGAAGGCATCGCTTTTTCGACCGCTCGCTACCACTACCGCAGGCTGGTCACCAAGCTTTTTGTCGAATCCTTTTCGAAACGTATCGGGGAGTGGTGCCAGCGGAACCGGATTGCCCTGACCGGCCATGTGCTTCTCGAAGGAAACATGCGCAACACCACTATGGTGGTGGGATCCACTATGCCTTTTTATGAGCACATGCAGGTTCCTGGCATCGATGTCCTGACCGAGCACAGCTATGAGTATGACACCGCCAAACAGACTGTTTCCGTTGCGAACCAGATGGGACGCAAATGGGTGCTCTCGGAACTGTATGGCTGCACCGGCTGGGATTTTTCCCTCGAAGGCCACAAGGCGGTCGGCGATTGGCAGACTGCTCTGGGCATCAATCTGCGCTGCCACCACCTCTCCTGGTATACCATGAAAGGGGAAGCCAAAAGGGACTACCCGGCCTCGATCTTTTTCCAGTCTCCCTGGTGGGAGCATTATGGTGTGGTCGAAGATTATTACTCCCGGGTGCATGTGGCCCTGGCCGAAGGGGATGCAGTCCGCCGCATCCTGGTGATCCACCCCATCGAAAGCATGTGGGCCAGGTTCCGCCCGCCCCGCATCGGGGATGTCGCTGTCCATGAAATTCTGGGCGAAAAAAATCAGGATGTGCGCGAACTCGATGAGATGCTCCCAGCTCTTCGCAACTGGCTGCTCGAAGAACACCTTGATTTTGATTATGGGGATGAAAGCCTGCTGGCCCGGCATGGCAAGGTTCGGCTCAGGGATGGGCAGCCGCTTCTTCAGCTCGCGCAAGCCGATTATGATGCAGTCCTTGTCCCTCCTCTCGATACGATTCGTTCATCAACCCTGAAGATCCTTCAGAAATTTTCCGAATCGGGTGGGCAGGTGGTCTTCACTGGGGAAGCCCCGGGTTTCGTAGATGGCATCCCTTCCTCAATAGCTGCCAAGGTTGTGTCAAACTGTCGGCAAGTCCTGTTTGACCGGGAATCGGTGGTTTCGGCACTGGCCGAAAAGAATCGGACTGTCAGCCTGGCAAATCCCGAAGGCCTTGAGATTCCATCACTGCTTTATATGCAGCGCCGATCCGATGAACGCCAGGTTCTGTTTATCTGCAACACCGATCGAAAGCAGGGGCAGGATCCAGTCCAGGTTCGAATCAAAGGGAAGGGGCATGTGGTTGAGCTGAATCCGCTGGATGGCTCCCGCTGGCGGATTGAATCGGCTTTCGCTTCAGGCTGGACCTCTTTCGTTACCGACTTGCCTCCAACCGGCAGCCGCCTCTTCACCCTCGAGAAAACCAGGGAGCGGGGCCTTCCCGAAAGAACCCGGAGGAAGGAGATCAGGCGGATCCCCCTCGGCTCGCCCACCGGCACCCAATTATCAGAGCACAATGTTCTCACCCTGGACCGTCCGCATTACCGTTTCGGTTCGGGCAAGTGGTTGAAAGCGGTTGAAGTGCTGAAACTCGACCGGCTGGTGCGTGACACACTTGGAACGCCGTATCGTGGCGGCGCGATGCTGCAGCCCTGGGCACGGCCAGTGCAAAAGAACCCACCTCGAGTGGACCTCAGCCTGAGGTTCGATATCATGGTTGAAAGCCTTCCGGTCACTCCGGTCTATCTGGCTCTGGAAAATGCTGAGCGATATTCGATTGCCTTTAATGGCGCCCCGATTTCAACAGTTGAGCAGGGAGATGGATGGTGGGTGGATCCCTGCCTGAGGAAATTGCGGATCGATCCGGCAGAGTTTCGTCCAGGCAGGAATGAACTCCAGCTCCGCATCGATTTCTCTCCCGAGGATGAGCTCGAGGCACTTTATCTCCTGGGGTCATTCGGGGTTCGGGTCGAGGGGACGCAGTGTGCCCTGATCGATTCGCCTGTTTCGATCGGGCTGGGAGACTGGGGCGCCCAGGGTCTGCCGTTTTATGGAGGCGCGGTGACCTATCGATTCAAGACAAGCCACTACAAACAGCGGGGTGAACGCACCTTTGTCCAATCGGGTGAGTTCAAGGGATCCCTGATTCGTGTCCTTGTCAATGGAAAGCAGGCGGGATATATGCCCTGGCCACCGTATGAGCAGGATATCACGGATTGGCTGGTCGATGGAGATAATGAAATCTGCCTGCAACTTTTCGGCAGCCGACGGAACATGCTCGGCCCGCTTCATCAGAAGAATTCCGACCCTCAGGCTGTTGGGCCTGAGAACTTCCAGACGAGTGGCAAAGACTGGTCGGAGGGGTATGTCTTCAAGCCCTGCGGCCTGTTTTCCAGTCCAGCTCTTTCCATCCGGAGATAAGCCTTCCCTGAAACCGCAATTCCCAATTCAGAACCATTATCCACTCGCCCCTGCTGTCATTCCCAACACCCCTGCCGTCATTCCCACTCGCCCCTTCCGTCATTCCCACGAAAGTGGGAATCCAGAAAATTGTTCGGATGCCATGGATCCCCGCTTCCGCGAGGATGACGAATATTGGGGGCAAGTGCACCAGCGAGGCCTCGATTGTCCCGTAGGGGCACGGCTTGACGTGCCCTTTTGGAAAACGGGTGATCGCCTTCCGTCATTCCCAACACACAAGCCGTCATTCCTCATTCTCCCTTTTGTCATTCCCGCGAAAGCGGGAATCCAACACACAATCCGTCATTCCCGGCACCGACCGGGAATCCATTGTATGGAGGGAGTGGATCCCCGCTTTCGCGAGGATGACGAGAAAGGTGCGGGGAGGACACATAAAGGGTTTGCGGGGGGTGACGAATAAGGGGAGCCGGGAAGACGCAACCCCACGGCCCACTGGCAGAGAGGGTGGAAAGAGCCTGGTGTAGGGGCGACATTCATGGCGCCCGAAAATCCCTTGGTGCCCTTCATCCCCGGCTCACTCCCCCTTCGCTATCTGTGCTTCTTGACCTGCTTCCGCACACGATGCAGAAAACGCAAAGTCCCGAGCACTGTCGCAATCTTCGGCATCTTGCTGGCAGTCGGCTTGCGCTCGTAATGCAGCTCGAAAGGAACCTCCGCGAACTTCACAGTCTGCTGCCGCAACCTCAATAAAAGCTCACCAGTTGCATAAAAACCCGCCCCGAGATTCAGGGACTGATGTTGCTGCAGAGATTTTTGAATCAATCCCGCTTTGAAAAGGCGGTAGCCACAGGAGTAATCACGGACCTGCGGCAGATCAAAGGCGGATCTGTAAAACCAGCTGGCTCCTCGTGAGAGCAGCATCCGATGCCAGGGAACTCCCTCTTCTCGTGCTCCCGGCGCAAACCTCGAAGCAATGACAACATCCATCTCCTGTTCATCCAGCATCTGAACCATACCCTGCAGGTAGGATGGAGGGTGCGTGTCATCCGCATCCATGGTGGCGATCAGATCCTCTGCTGAAAGCTGCCTGGCGGCCTGGCTCACCCCGGCCTCGAGCGCAGCGCCATATCCACGGTTCTCCGGGAATTGGTGTACTTCAACAGGAATAGACCCTCTCCACCCCTGCGCAACAGCACTGGTTCCATCACGGCTTCCATCATCGACAACCAGCAGCTGAAGGTTTTCCTCAAGTCTTTCCGCCAGCTGCTCGAACTGAGGGAACAGCCTCGAAAGCGCAATTTCTTCGTTGTAGCTGGGGAGCACCACCAGGAGTTTACGCGGCATGAAGTCGTGTTCGGGAGGCTCCTCCCCAGTCTTTCCTTCCTCAGCTCTTTTAACGAGGTTTGATGACAATCTCGGATTCGGCTGTGTATGCGAATACCTCCGGATCATACATCATCTGAACCCGGGTTGCAGGCATGCGAAACTTTCCAGCACACACCGCCCGTGCATAGTAGGTATAACGATAGGCCCCTTTCCAGAGCGAATCCCGGAAAACAAGCACACGGTCATCCCGAAACTCATAATGGGTCGGCATGAGACGGTAGAATCCATCCGGATCCCAGTACTGGTAATATTCCTCACCATGCTCGCTCTTGGAGACCCCTGTATCATCGATGGCCAGCGCTGAATTGATGGCTGTCATCCCTGCCGGCAGGGGGTCATCCAGCGCAATCTGACGTATCCGGGTGGTGGGGATTTCCAGGATCAGCGTCACCTTGAGGACATCCCCGAGATGGATGTCCTCAGTCCCGGCGGTATTCTCGATCTGCTTGGACAGCGCAATACCCTGCGAGGCTCCCTCTCGGCTGAAATCCATGCGTGGATAGACAAGCGCCAGCTCAGCCAGGGTGGTTGCGTTTGAATCGGTCTGAATCTCCACTTTTGGATTCTTCAGGAACTCCCTGGCATCCAGTTCAAAGCTGGCTGAAGCTTGCGCCTCCAGTGAAAAGGTTCTATCGGCCAGGCCGGCCTGAAGAATCTTCCCCTGATTCGGCTGGTCGGACAGCTTCATGCCCATGTAATATTTTCCAAGGGCATACAGCACCCATCCGGTATCGCTGGTCGATGTCCATCTGCCATCGGATTTCATCTGGGAAATGAGGCTGGCTGCCACGGACTCAGAGTGAATGTCGCTTGTGGTTCCGAAAATCTGTGTGCAGGCCAGAAGCTCGACTGCCTCGCCCCGCATCAGTGGGGCAAATTCAAGGTCTGCAATTTCGGCCTTTTTCTCTTTCTTCATCTTGACAAACATCAATTCGCCTAAGGTACGCTCGGCCAGTTCTTCCTTTGAACGAAGTTTTGCATGGTGAGCTGCGAGGATGGCAAACAGACGGCTTTCCGAATGCAGCGACTCGTCGTCGAGGTTGCTCCACCATTTATCGAAAATCTGCCAGGTTAATTTTCCTTCGAGGGCAAGGATATACAATGCCCTGTAAATACCCTGACCTTTTTCATCATCATCATCATTATCATCTTCATCTTCATCTTCATCTTCTTCTTCTTCAGTATTTTCTGAAAATGAAACCTGGTTCATCAGATAACTCAAACCACGATCCAGATTGACCGCATTCACCGCGAAACCAGCCTGTTTAGCCATGACCAGGGCAGTCATGGCATACAGGCTTGCCTCAAATGAGGTCATCATCTGCCCCGGCCAGTAAGCAAATCCACCTCTGTCGGTCTGCATGCTGAATAAATGGTCGATGCCTTTTTTCAGAAATTCATCGGTCTCATCCAGCGAAATTCCAGGCAGCAAACCATCCACAATCAAAGCGCGCAGGTTGGCCAGAGGGATAATTCCGGAGCTGGTCTGTTCGGCACATCCATAAGGATAGGTGAGAAGGTATCGCAATCCGCCTGAGAGCCTCAGGAATGGAGAACTCGACAGGGTCAATCGAACTGAAAGGTCTTTTCGTGACAGATTGACCTGGCTCAGCTGGGAAACATCGAATGGGAATTGGTAATCCAGGACTTTTTTCCCTTGAAATCTGGCATATTGAACATCTCTTTGCAGCGGCAGCCCGGACTGAACCGGCAGATCCATCTGAACGGCATCCTGCATATCCGACAAAGCGGCCTTGAACAGAAGGGGGGACTGGCTGACTCCCAGCGCTCTGGCTTTGACTGGCAGCAAGGTTCGATCCTGAGCTTTGGCCGCATAGGAGCGTGAGGGTGTGCTGAGCTCGAGTTCAGCCGGGCCGGTGACCGAAAAAACGATGGTTCCGGCCTGATCGGTTTTATTAAATGCCGCAACCTGGAAATCGATCTCATCACCCCGGTTCAGAAAGCGGGGAATCCCCGGCTCGATATAAAACTCACGATTTACCAGGCAGGCTTTCTCTGCTGAAGCAAATCGCGAGGATTTGTCACATGCAACCGCATAGATTCGATAGGTTGTCATTGTGTCCGAAAAAGAGATGTCCACTGTCGCTTTTCCATCTGCTCCGGTGCGAATGGATGGATTGAAATAAGGGACCGGGTTGAAATTTTTCCGGATCTGCAGATTCGCAACCCCTTCCGGACGGCTCCGGCTGCCATCTCCACCTGTCAGTGGGTTATTACGAAGGTCTCCAAAGGGGGTTTGGAGCAGTATCTCGCGATGCCCGTCGTGAGTCAGAACTGTCAATGGCAGCTCATATTTAAGCAAATCATCCAGCATGGGCGTCTTGAAGCCTGTCAGAGCCAGCACCCTTTCATCCACCACAGCCAGTGCCACTTCCGACTCAACTCCATTGCCCTGGGAATCTTTGACCAGCAGCTCGATCGGCATACTGGCGGCTGGGGTGCTTTTCAGCTTGTCCACACCTGGAGCGATGACGACTTCAATAGTGTCCTTCTGCTCCCGCACTTTCACACGCCGGGTCGTTGTCGCGATGCGGGGTGCATCTCGATCAAATTCTCCGAGATAGGCCGGAAATTCTCCCCTTGGCACAATCCCAATGACCGAGACACGGAAATTCGGGCGAAAATCATCCCGGATCGGAATCTCGATCGGTTTTCCATTGGCCTCACCCAGGCAGTAAGAGAGGACGCTTCCCTGTTCAATGGTGACCAGGCAGGAGGCTACCGGTTCAGTTGTTTTTATCCGGAGCTTCATGACATCTCCGACTGCATATTCATTCTGGTCCGCCAGCAGCTGGATGGCCCCTTCCGGAATTTCCTGATCTTTCCTTTCCCCATATTCCCATCTGTCGTCATAACT
>JAANMX010002886.1_pt1 | contig 16088 bp, 15 predicted proteins | sample 7279681 | NCBI WGS metagenome assembly JAANMX01 (sample SAMN14094542, study PRJNA606508) | bioreactor metagenome | isolation source: A lab-scale SPAN reactor treating ammonium-rich wastewater day 351 | place: Ireland: Galway | collected 2018-01-01
GTGGACGAAACGGGCGGGCATCGGCGTACCGCAGGCGAAGCCCGCAGGTTAGGCCGCGGCACTCATTCGGACAAGGACTTGACACTGCCGCTAGCCCGGACGTCCACGCTGCCGAAGTCCGTCAACCGATCCTGAAGGGCTGGCTGGGTCTGCCGCTGTCTGCGTAGTGGCTGGCGTTGACGCGTGCGTGATGGCGGTGCAGCGCCAATGCCTCCAGCCGCGCCCGGACCCAGGCCTCGCGCTGCTCGGCCGCGCTGCCCCGCGGTTGCTCGTCGTCGCGGAATCCGCAGAAATCGCGGTAGTCCTCGGCTTCGATCTGCAGGGCCGGCCACGCCATTTCGAGCAGCAGCACGTCGTCTAGCAGGCCGAGCAGCGGGATGCCTGAGGGGATCAGCTGCTCGCCGTCGCCGTGGTCGAAATAGGCCAGCAGCGCATCGATCCGCCGGCGACTGTCGTCGCTCGCGTTCCAGTCGGAGTCGTCGCGCATCGCGCGCAGCAGCTCGAAGCGGGAGAGGCGGTCGCCCAGGAAGTTCCGAGCCTGGTCTTCGGGCAGATCCTGCAGCCAGCGCGCCAAGGTGGCGATGCGGTCGGCGTCGATCTGCGGGGCCTGCGGGTTGATCCGGTGCATGTACCGGTCGAACTGCGCCACCGCCTCGGGGGTGAGCAGGTGGCTGCCGGCATGGCGACGCAGGCTCTTGCCGGGACGCTGTTGCCATGGCAACGCGGCGGGTTGGTGTTTGACTGTACGCATGAGCATGACGTACCTCGCGATGCCGACATGCGGGGGAAGGCGGCGTGCAAGCGTCGGCCGATCCGTACACGCGGCCGCATCTGTCAATGCAGGCCTAACCTACGTCGCACTCGAATAAGTGTCACGTGCCGGAAGTGGGGTGGACCGATTCTTCCCTGAATTGTTCACGTAGTGCGCGCTGGACCGGCGCATAGCTCCGCCGATGTTGCGGGCAGGGGCCGTGTGCCTGCAGTGCGGCCAAGTGCAGCGGGCTGGGATAGCCCTTGTGGCGGTCGAAGCCGTACTGCGGGTGCTGCGCATGCAATTCGCGCATGCGCGCATCGCGCGCGACCTTGGCAAGGATCGAGGCGGCCATGATGGCGCGGTCGCGTGCGTCGCCGCCCACCCAGGCCTCGGCCGGGCAGGGCAGGTCCTTCGGCAGGCGGTTGCCGTCGATGCGCGCGCAGTCGGCGACGTGGGCCACGCCGAGCAGCGCCTCGCGCATGCCGTGCATGGTGGCCTGGAAGATGTTGCGGCGGTCGATCTCGTCGGCCTCGACGAACACGATCTTCCACGCCAGCGCGCGTTCGAGGATGCGCGGATACAACAGCTCGCGCTTCTTCCCGGTCAGCGCCTTGGAATCGTCCAGCCCGTTCACCGGCGTGCGACCCGGCGCGAACACCACCGCGGCCACCACCACCGGTCCGGCCAGTGGGCCGCGTCCGGCTTCGTCGATTCCGGCAACGCGCAGGTTCATGGCTGCTGCAGGAGCTGCGCCACAGCGTCGGCGGCGCGCGCGGAGGCATCGCGGCGCAGCGTCTGGTGGATGGCGAGGAAGCGCGGCTGCAGGGCCGCCACCGCATCGTCGTCGCGGAACCAGCGCAGCAGTGCGGCGTGCAGGTTGTCCGGCGTACAGTCGTCCTGCAGCAGTTCGGGGATCAGTTCCTCGCCGGCCAGCACGTTGGGCAGGCTGACGTGCGCGGACTTGAGCATGCCGAACATCCGCACGATGCGGTAGGTCAGCGGCGCGATGCGGTGGCCCACCACCATCGGCCGCTTGCACAGCATCGCCTCCAGCGCGGCGGTGCCGGATGCCAGCAGCACCGCGTCGCTGGCGATCATGATCGGCTGCGCCTGTCCGTCGATGACGCGGAATCCCGGCGCATCGCCGAGGATGGCGTCGATGGTGGCGCGGCACTGCGCGTTTGCCGCCGGTACCAGCACGCGCAGGCCGGGGACCTCCGCGGCAAGCCGGCGCGCGGCTTCGGCAAAGTCGGGCAGCATGCGCCGGATCTCGCCCAGCCGGCTGCCGGGCAGCAGCGCCAGGAGCGGCGCATCGCTGGATTCGCCCAGCACGCTGCGTGCGCCGGCGCGATCAGGCTGCAACGCAATGGCATCGGCCAGTGGATGGCCGATGAAGGCGGCATCCACGCCGTGCCGGGCGTAGATCGGCGGCTCCATCGGGAACAGGCAGAGCACGCGGTCGGCGCTTTCGCCGATCTTGAGCGCGCGGTTCTCGCGCCAGGCCCAGATCGAAGGACTGACATTGTGCACGGTGCGCACGCCGCGCTGTTTCAGCCAGCGCTCCACGCGGAGGTTGAAGTCCGGTGCGTCGATGCCGATGAACACGTCGGGCTTCCACTCCAGCACGCGCTGGCGGAAGGCCTTGCGCAGCTTCAACAGGCGCGGCAGGTGCGCCAGCACTTCCGCCAGTCCCATCACCGCCAGTTCGTCGGCGTCGAACCACGTGTCCATGCCGGCCGCGCGCATGGCATCGCCGCCGATGCCGGCGAACCGGGCATCGGGAAAACGTTCGCGCAGCGCTTCGATCAGGCCGGCGCCGAGCTGGTCGCCGGAGGTTTCGCCGGCGCAGAGGGCGATGCGTGGGGTCATGGCTTGTTTTGCTTCTGGGTCGCGCCATCGCGCGGGCTGGCCTGTGTCCCGAGCCGCCCCACGTTATTCGCTTTGTCGGGACACAGGCCAGCCCGCGCGATGGCGCTGGTTGTGTCGCGCGTTGGAGCAGCCTGCATTCTTGTCACTCGCGATGAAATCGGGTCGCACCTGCGGCGGGGGCGGACTCCAACCAAGCGAGTATCGGGGAGCGACTTGGAGTCCGCCCCCGCCGCAGGTGCGACACAGCCGATCAAAATCACCGCAGCAACGGCCGCTCGCCAGCGTCGATGAAATCGAGGAAGGCGCGCACGTCCTCGCTGCTCGCGGCGATCTCCGCCAGCTCGAGCTTGGCTTCGTCCAATCTCGCCTCGCCCATGTACAGCGCCCGGTAGGCGCGCTTGATCGCGGCGACGCGGGTGGCGTCGAAGCCGCGGCGCTTCAGGCCCTCGGCATTGATCCCGCGCGGACGCGCGTACTTCTCCTGCGCGATCATCAGGAACGGCGGCACGTCACCATTGACGAAGGCCCCCATGCCGATGAACGCGTGGTCGCCGATCCGGCAGAACTGGTGCACGCCGGAGAAGCCGCTCAGGATCACGTGGTTGCCGACGGTGACATGGCCGGCCAGCGTGGCATTGTTGGAAAACACGCAGTCGTCGCCGACGATGCAGTCGTGGGCGATGTGGCTGTAGGCCAGGATCCAGTTGCGGCTGCCGATGCGGGTCAGGCCGCCGCCGTCGCCGGTGCCACGGTTGATGGTGACGAATTCGCGGATCGAATTGCCATCGCCGATCTCCAGTGCCACCCGCTCGCCGCGGTACTTCTTGTCCTGCGGCTCGCCGCCGATCGCGGCGTGGCCGTGGAACACGTTGTCGTGGCCGATCCGGGTCGGGCCCTCGATCAGGCAGTGCGGGCCGATGCGGGTGTTGTCGCCCACCTCCACCTCGGCGCCGATCACCGCATAGGCACCAATCTGCACGCCCGCGCCGATCCGCGCGCGCGGGTCGATCACGGCGGTGGGGTGGATGGCGCTGGCGTCGTGGCTGCTCATGACTATTGGTGCTGGCTCAGTCGCGCGATGCCGCGCACAGAATCTCGGCGCAGGCGACCTGCTCGCCGTCGACCCGCGCCACGCCCACGTACTGGGCCATGTTGCGGATGCGGCGCTTGAGCTCGACGTCGAGCTCCAGGCGGTCGCCAGGCACCACCATCCGGCTGAACTTCGCGTTGTCCACCTTCACCAGGTAGAAGGTTTCCGTCTGCGGATCACCCGCCGCGGTGGAAAGCTGGGTCAGCAGGCCACCGGCCTGCGCGAGTGCCTCCACCACCAGCACACCGGGCATGACCGGCTTGCCGGGGAAATGACCCTGGAAGAACGGTTCGTTGATGCTGACGTTCTTGTAGGCCAGCACGCGCTTGTTCGGCTCCAGCTCCACCACCCGGTCCACCAGCAGGAACGGATAGCGGTGCGGCAGCAGGCGCTGGATGTCGGCGATGGTGGCGGGCAGCGCCGGCGTTGCTGTGGTGTCGGTCATTCGGTGTCCTTCGCCTCGCCGGGACTGCGCCGGGCGATGCGGTCGAGTTGCTTGAAGCGGGCGGCACTCTTGCGCCAGCTGCGATTGTCCATCAACGGGGTGCCGGAAGAATACTCGCCGGGCTCGCGGATCGAATGGGTGACCAGCGACATCGCGGTGATCACCACGCGGTCGCAGATCTCGAGATGGCCGAGGATGCCGGCCCCGCCGCCGACGAGGCAGTGGCGGCCGATCCTGGCGCTTCCGGCCACCGCGGCGCAGCCGGCCATGGCGGTATGCGCACCGATGCGCACGTTGTGGCCGATCTGGATCTGGTTGTCGAGGCGCACGTCCTCTTCGAGCACGGTATCGCCCAGCGCGCCGCGGTCGATGGTGGTGTTGGCGCCGATTTCGCAGTCATCGCCGACCACCACGCCGCCCAGCTGCGGCACGTTGATCCAGTGCCCGCCTTCCATCGCCATGCCGAATCCCGCTGCGCCCAGCACGGCACCCGGCAGGATGCGCACCCGCTTGCCCAGCCGCACCCGCGTCCACAGGGTCACCCGCGCCTGCAGTTCGCAGTCCTCGCCGACCGTGCAGTCGTCGCCGACCACGCAGCCGGGGCCGATGATCGCGCCGGCATCGACCCTGCTGCGCGCGCCGATGCTGGCGTGCGGACCGATGCTGGCGGCCGGGTCGACCTGCGCGCTCGGGTCCACCACCGCGCTCGGATGGATGCCGGGAGCGTGCGTTGGCCGCTGCTCGAACAGCGCAGCGATGCGCGCAAATGCCACGTAGGGATCGCGCGCGAGCAGCGCCGTGCCGGTGCAGGCGTCGGCGTCCTCGGCGCGCAATACCACCACGCCGGCGCGGGTCTGCGCCAGCTGGGCGCGATAGCGCGGATTGGCCAGGAAGCCCAACTGCGATGGCGCGGCGTCGGCGAGGGTGCCAACGCCGGCCACGACGCGGTCCTCGCCGCGAAGCTCCAGCCCGAAGCGGGCAGCAAGCTCGGCGGCGGTGAAGGTCGGCAGGCTCATGCCGCCGTTGCCGTCAGAGCTGGCCGCCGAAATTGAACTGCAACCGCTCGATCTGGTCGCCGTCCTTCTTGCGGATCGGCAGCGCGTAGCTGATCGACAGCGGGCCCATCGGCGAGCGCCACAGCAGCGCCACGCCAGCGGACGCGCGCAGTTCGCCGGCGTCGAAGTTGTCCCAGCCGTTGTAGACGTTGCCGACGTCCAGGAACGCGGAGACGCGTGCCGACGGGCTGTCGAACAGCTTCGGGAAGATTGCCTCCACCGAGCCGGCCAGCAGCACCGAGCCGCCCAGCGGCTGGCGATAGCCGAAGCTGGAGGTGTGCACCGGGCCGAGGGTGTTGTCCATGAAGCCGCGGACCCGGCCGCTGGAAGCGATGCCACCGGCGTAGAAGTTCTCGAAGAACGGCAGGCCTGTGGCGGTGACGGTCTTGAGGTAGTCCGGCGACGTGGTCAGGCAGGGATCGGTGCCGACCGGGCCGGGGACGTAGGTATCGCCCTGGCCGTCGTTGTTGGTGTCCACCAGGGTGGGCGCGGTGAAGCAGATGTTGCGGGTGTAGTCCTTGCCGTAGGAGTCACCGTAGCCGACGTTCAGCGCGGTCTTGACCACCAGTGCCGGATGCAGCGGCCAGTACTTGGAGATGTCGTACTGCAGCTTGAAGTACTCCACCGTGGAGCCGGGCAGGGCGATCTCGGCCGACAGGTTCTGGGTGCCGCCGATCACGGGGGTGAAGTAGTTGTTGCGGGTATCGCGGCCCCAGCCCACCTGCGCGCGCCAGCTGTGGAAGGTGCGTTGGCCGACCGCCTTGACGTAGTCGACCAGCGGCTGCGGGGTGGAGCCCTCGAACGCCAGGATCTCGTTGCTGTCCAGGCCGACCATCAGCGAGATCGAATCGGTTTCGCTCAGCGGCAGCCCCATGAACACCTGGAAGGCGCCGCTGTTGGTGGAGTAGGAGGCGACGTTGAAGCTGGAGTAGTCGAACTCGCGCCACCACAGGTTGTAGCCCAGCGACATGCCGTCGTCGGTGAAGTAGGGGTTCACGTACGAGAAGTCGTAGCGCTTCTGGTAGTCGCTGCGGGTGATCGCGGTGGAGACGCGGTTGCCGGTGCCGAGGAAGTTGTTTTCCGACAGCTGCAGCGACAGGTTCAGGCCGGACAGTTGCGAATAGCCGACGCCGGCCGCGATGCTGCCGGAGGTGGTTTCCTTGACCGTGTAGACCACGTCGACCTGGTCATCGGTGCCGGCCACCGGTTCGCTGTCGACGCTGACCTCCTCGAAGTAGCCGAGGCGGTCCAGGCGGACCTTGCCGCGGTCGATCGCCGCCTGCGAGTACCAGCTGCCCTCGAACTGGCGCATCTCGCGGCGCAGCACCGGATCGGCGGTGCGGGTATTGCCCTTGAACACGATCCGGCGCACGTTCACGCGCGGACCGGGTTGCACCTGGAAGTCGACCGCCACGGTGCGCTTGTCGCGGTCGATGTTCGGCACCGGATTGACCCGGGCGAAGGCGTAGCCGATGTTGGACAGGCGCGCGGTGATCGCGGTGGTCGCCATTTCCAGCAGACCACGGGAGAAAGTGCTGCCAGGCCTGATGAAGCTGACGATGGTTTCGACTTCGGACTTCGGCAGCACGGTGTCGCCGGACACGGAGACGTCCGCGAAGTTGTAGACCTCGCCCTCGGTCAGGCCGGCGGTGATGAACATGTCCTTGCGGTCGCCGCTGATCGCCACCTGCGTGGAGTCCAGGCTGAAGTCCACGTAGCCGCGGTCCAGGTACCAGGAATTCAGTTTCTCGATGTCGCCGGACAGCTTCTCGCGCGAGTACTGGTCATCGCGCTTGTACCAGCTCATCCAGTTGCTGGTGTGCGATTCCCAGGCCTTGGTGATGTCCTCTTCCTCGAAGGTCTCGTTGCCGATGAGGTTGATGTGCCGGATCTTGGCCGCCTTGCCTTCCTTGACGTTGATGGTCAGGTTGATGCGGTTGCGGTCCAGCCGCTCGACCGAGGGCGTGATCTGCACGCCGTACTTGCCGCGGTTGTTGTACTGGCGGGTCAGCTCCTGGGTCACGCGGTCCAGGTTGAGCGGGTTGTAGGTCTCGCCCTCGGCCAGGCCGATGTCCTTCAGACCCTTGGTCAGGTCCTCGGTCTTGAGGTCCTTGTTGCCGGACAGGGTCAGCTTGTTGATCGCCGGGCGCTCGACCACGCTGATAACCAGGATGCCGCCCTGGCGGTCCAGCCGCACGTCCTCGAAGAAGCCGGTCTTGTACAGGGCGCGCAGGGCTTCAGCGGCCTTGCCCTGGTCGAGGGTGTCGCCACGCTCGATCGGCAGGTAGGTGAACACGGTGCCGGCGCCGATGCGCTGCAGGCCGTCGATGCGGATGTCGCTGACCGTGAAGGGCGCGAGCGCCGTCTGTGCCAGTGCCGGCAGCGAGAGCGCCGAGGCGAGGGCAAGGGTGAGCAGGCGGCGGTGCATGGGTCGGGTCATTCGGAACATCCTGTTGAGCTGCCTGGTCCGGCGCTGCAGTATCGCAGCACCCTGTTGCGGGGAAATGCGGCGGCGCGGGCGCGCCAGCCGGGGTAGGGTCACGACACCAGGTGCAGGATGTCGTTGTAGAACGCCAGCCCCATCAACCCTGCGATGATCGCAAGGCCGATGTAATGGCCGACAGCCATGGCCCGCTCGCCCAGCGGGCGGCGGATGACAAGCTCGATAAGGTAATACAGCAGGTGACCCCCGTCCAAGACGGGAATCGGCAGCAGGTTGATCAACGCCAGACTGACCGACAGCAGGGCCAGGAAGTTCAGGAACCAGGCCGGGCCGCGGGCGGCGAAGTCATTGGCGGCGCGGGCAATGGTCAGCGGACCGGAAACGGTGTTCTGGACCGACACACGGCCAGTGAGGGCGCGGCCGATCATGTCCACCAGCTGGCGGGCCTGGAAGCCGGTTTCGCGTGCGGCCGCGGGGATTGCCGCCAGCGGCCCGTAGCGGAGGGTGGCGTCATGGGGCGCCGGGCCGGTGGCGTCGTTGCCGACCCCGAGGATCCAGCGCCGCTGCCCATCCTCGCCGGACATTTGCTGCGGCGCCAGCTCCAGCGCCAGTCGCTCTCCGTCGCGCTCCACTTCGACCATGCCGGGCACGCCACGCTCGCCCAGCCGCGCGACCAGCGGGGCGATGTCCTCGAAGCTGGCCACCGGGTGGGCGTCGATGGCGGTGATGCGGTCACCCTCGGCCAGCACGCCCCAGGCCGGCGTGCCCTCGCGCACGCTGCCGACCAGCGCCGGCAGCAGCAGATGGCGGGGCACCAGCCCGATCTCGCCGATCGCGCGCAGCTCGTCCGCCTGCACCGGCAGTTTCTGCAGCGGCAGCGAGCGGGTGGCGGTGCCGCCGTCCTTGCGCTGGATCCGCAGCGGCACCGGCTGGCGATCCAGCGCGGCCACCGACAGCGCCATGCCCAGCTCGCTCCAGGTGGGGGTGTCGCGCTCGCCAACCGCCAGGATGCGATCGCCTGGCTGCAGTCCGGCTTGCGCCGCGATGCCGGTGGCGCTGCCGACCACCGGCGCGTAATCGGGACGCCCGATCACCAGCATCGCCCACAGCAGGCCGAACGCCAGCAACAGGTTGGCTAGGGGACCCGCAGCCACGATGGCGATGCGCCGCCAGACCGAGGCGCGGTTGAATGCGCGCCCCAGCTCGTGCGGGGCCACGTCGCCCTCGCGCTCGTCCAGCATCTTCACGTAGCCGCCCAGCGGGATCGCCGCGATCACGTACTCCGTGCCGTCCTTGCCGATCTTCGTCCACAGCGGTTTGCCGAAACCCACCGAGAAGCGGAGCACCTTCACCCCGCAGCGGCGCGCAACCCAGAAATGGCCGAATTCATGGAAGGTGACCAGCACCCCCAGCGCGACCAGCAGCCACCACAACGAACCGAAGAAATCGCTCACGCCGCTGCCCCTGCGATGCGCCCACGTGCGCGCGTGCGCGCGCCGGCATCGGCGGCCAGCAGCGCATCAATCGAGTCGGCGGGCTGCGGCGGCATGGCGTCGAGGGTGGCGGCAACGGTGTCGGGGATGTCCAGAAAACCGATCCGGCCCTGAAGGAAGGCTGAAACCGCCTCTTCGTTGGCGGCGTTGAGCACCGCCGGCGCGGTGCCACCCGCGGCCAGCGCGCTGAACGCCAGCGCCAGGCAGGGGAAGGCATCCAGGTCAGGCGCCTCGAACTCCAGCCGGCCGCCCTGCGCCAGCAGATCCAGCGGGCCGACCCCGGACGTGATCCGCCGCGGCCACCCCAGCCCCACCGCCAGCGCGGTGCGCATGTCCGGCAGGCCGAGCTGGGCGAGGGTGCTGCCGTCGGCGAAATCCACCAGTGAATGCACCAGCGACTGCGGGTGCACCAGCACGCGGATGGCGTCGCCCGGCACGCCAAACAGGTGATGGGCCTCGATCACCTCCAGTCCCTTGTTCATCAGGCTGGCGGAATCGACCGAGATCTTCGGCCCCATCGACCACTTCGGATGCGCCACCGCCTGCGCCGGGGTCACTGCCGCCAGCGCCCCGCGGTTCCAGCCGCGGAACGGGCCGCCGGAGGCGGTCAGGGTGATCCGCGCCGGCGCGTTGCCGTCTGCCAGGCACTGGAAAATAGCGTTGTGTTCACTGTCGATCGGGACGATGGTGGCGCCGTGCGCCTGCGCCTCGCGCATCAGCAGCTCGCCGGCCAGCACCAGCGACTCCTTGTTGGCCAGCAGCAGGCGCTTGCCGGCGCGGGCGGCGGCAAGCGTGGAGGGCAGGCCGGCGGCGCCGACGATCGCGGCGACCACGGTATCGCAGGCATCGCCGGCAACCAGTGCCTCCAATGCCTCGCTGCCGGCGTGCGCCCGGGTGGCCAGACCGGCTTCGCGCAGGCCGTCGCGCAGCGCCGCATAGCCGGCCTGGTCGGCGATCACCGCATGCTCCGGGCGATGCGCCAGGCACAGTGCCAGCAACCCGTCGACCTTGCTGCCGGCCGCCAGCACGCTGGCGCGCATGGCGCCGGGATGTCGCGCGATCACGTCCAGCGCGGACGTGCCGATCGAGCCGGTGGCACCGAGGACCGCTACCCGCTGCATGTTCAGAACCCCAGCCAGATCTTGCCTAGCGCGAACACCGGCAGCGCCGCCAGCACGCTGTCGACGCGGTCCAGCACGCCGCCATGGCCGGGGATCAGGGTGCCGGAATCCTTCACGCCGACGTGGCGCTTGAGCAGGCTTTCGAACAGGTCACCGGCCACGGAAAAGACCACCGTCACCGCCGCCACCAGCGCGACCGCCGGCAGCTGGCTGGCCTTGGCGCCGATCAGCAGGGCGCCGATGATCGCCACCAGCATCGCCAGGCCGACGCCGCCGGCCACGCCTTCCAGTGTCTTGTTCGGGCTGATCCGCGGCGCCAGCTTGCGCCCCCCGAACCATTGCCCACCGAACTTGCGGCCGGTGAAATAGGCCCCGCTGTCGGCCGCCCACACCAGCAGCAACGCCAGCAGCAGCCAACGGTGTCCGTTGGGCTGGCTGGCGTGGATCACCGCCAGCGCGCACCAGGTAGGCACCACCGCGGCGGTGCCGGCGGCGAGCTTGAATACCCGTGCATTGCCGTCGTGGCGGGAGGCGAAGTCGTAATGGCGCAGCCACAGCAGCGCCAGCAGCCACCACACCACCCCCAGCACCACGGTCAGCTGGAACAGTGGCAACGCCCCCGGGTGCTGCGAGCGCGATCCCCACACCAGTGCCACCATCAGTGCGAGGTTGCAGGCCAGCAGGATGCTGCGCGCCAGCGCGTCTTCGATGTCGGCCAGCTTCAGCCATTCCCACATTGCCGCCAGGAAGACCAGCGCGCTGAGCAGCATAAGCCACCCGGTGGGCAGCAGCAGGACCGCGCCGATGACGGACGGTGCCATGACCAGGGCGGCCAGGATGCGGGTCTTGGTCACGTTGTTCCTCCGGGTGCGGTTTGCCCGAGCTGGGCGCTGGTCAGGCCGAAGCGGCGTTCGCGCCCGGCGTAGTCGTCCAGCGCCGTCTGCAGCAGCGCGGCGTCGACGTCGGGCCATAGTGCGTCGGTGAACCAGAGTTCGGTGTAGGCCAGTTGCCAGAGCAGGAAATTGCTGATCCGCAGCTCACCGCCGGTGCGGATGAACAGGTCGGGGGCGGGCAGGTCGGCCAGCGCCACGCGGGCACCCAGCGCGTCCTCGTCGATCTGCGCGGGGCGCAGCCGGCCGGCGGCGACGTCCTCGGCCAGCGCGCGTGCCGCCGCCGCGATGTCCTGGCGGCCGCCGTAGCTGGCGGCGATGTTGAGATGCAGCCGGGCATTCCCGGCGGTCAGCGTTTCCGCTGCCTGCATGCGGGCGAGGATCGCGCCGTCGAAGCGGCCGCGCTCGCCGATGAAGCGAAGTCGCGCGCCGAGCCGGTGCAGCTCCTCGACCTCGCGTTCGAGCGCGCCGAGGAACAGTTTCATCAGGCCGCCGACCTCTTCGGCCGGCCGGTTCCAGTTCTCGCTCGAGAACGCGAACAGGGTGAGCGCGCCGATCCCCCGCTCCAGGCAGAACTCCACGCTGCGCTTGACTGCGCGCGCGCCGGCACGATGGCCGACCAGGCGCGGGCGATGGCGCTGCTGCGCCCAGCGGCCGTTGCCGTCCATGATGATGGCAACGTGCCGCGGCACGCCGCCGGCGGCGGGCGCGTCCGCGTGCAGGTTGGCCATGCCGCTCAAGGGCACGGCCCGGTCACGGTCGAAGCCTCGCGGTCGCCGGCCACGTCGATCAAACCGACATCAGCTCGACTTCCTTCGCCTTGATCACATCATCCACGTCCTTGATCGCGGCATCGGTGATCTTCTGGATTTCGGCCTCGGTGCGCGCGCTCTCGTCCTCGGTGATCTGCTTGTCCTTCAGCAGCTCCTTGACCTGGTGGTTGGCGTCGCGGCGGATGTTGCGGACCGCCACCTTGGCGTCCTCGCCCTCGCTGTGCACGACCTTGGTCAGGTCGCGGCGGCGCTCCTCGGTCAGGGCCGGGATGTTGAGGCGGATGGTGGTGCCGGCGGTGTTCGGGGTCAGGCCGAGGTCGGAGGCGAGCAGCGCCTTTTCGACCGCGCCCACCATCTGCTTCTCCCACGGGGTGATGACGATGGAGCGGGCGTCGGCCACCGACACGCTGGCGACCTGAGACAGGGGCATGTCGGAACCGTAGTAGTTGACCTTGATGCTGTCGACCAGGCCGGCGTTGGCGCGACCGGTGCGGACCTTGACCAGGTTGTGGCGCAGCGCCTCGATGCTCTTGGCCATGCGGGCCTGGGCGTCTTTCTTGATCTCGTTCAACATGGCGGCGCTCCGGGGATGGTCTGCAAACCCGCGATTATAAGCGGGGCTGGTGCCGCCGGGCGTGCGGATCAGTCGCGGGCGCGGACCAGGGTGCCGATCGGTTCGCCGCGGAGGATCCGCAGCAGCACGCCGGGCTCGGCCATGTCGAAGATGCGCAGCGGCAGGCGGGCGTCGCGGCACAGGGCGAAGGCGGCGGTGTCCATGACCTGCAGATTGCGCGAGATGACCTCGTCATAGGTCAGGATGTCCAGCTTGACCGCATCGGGGTACTTCTTCGGGTCCTTGTCGTAGACGCCATCGACCTTGGTCGCCTTCAGCAGCAGGTCCGCGCCGATCTCGATGGCGCGCAGGGCGGCGCCGGAATCGGTGGTGAAGAACGGATTGCCGGTGCCGGCCGCGAAGATGACCAGCCGGCGCTTCTCCAGGTGGCGCACGGCACGGCGGCGGATGTAGTCCTCGCATACATCGTTGACCTTCAGCGCGCTCATCACCCGCGCTTTGCCGCCGAGCTTTTCCAGCGCATCCTGCATGGCCAGCGCATTGATCACCGTGGCCAGCATGCCCATGTGGTCGCCGGTGACGCGGTCCATCCCGCTCGCGGCCAGGCCGGCGCCGCGGAAGATGTTGCCGCCGCCGATCACCAGCGCGATCTCGGCGCCGGCCTCGCTGGCCTCGATGACCTCGCGCGCCAGCCGGTTCAGGACCTTGGGGTCGATCCCGTAGTCCTCGTCCCCCATCAGCGCCTCGCCGGACAGCTTCAGCAGGACGCGGCGATAGGCGAGATTGGACATGGGTGCCTCGGGCAATGGAAAACCCGCGGATTCTAGCGGAAACCGCGCGGCGCCTCAGCACTGCGCCGCGGCGCGGTCATGCCCCGTGCAGGCGGACGCGGTTGCGGCCCTCGCGCTTGGCGCCGTAGAGCACGTCGTCGGCTGCCTGAAGCAGCTCATGGACGCTTTCGAACCGGTTCTCGGGCTCGCCGTTGTGGGTGGCGATGCCGGCGGAGAAGGTGGTGAACACTGGCTGGCCGTCGACGATCGCCATCGGCGTGCGCGACACCTCTTCCAGCAGCCGCTGCAATACCTGGCGCGCGGAGGATTCGCTGGAGTAGTTGAGTACCAGCAGGAATTCCTCGCCGCCGTAGCGTGCGATCAGGTCGGTGCTGCGCAGGGTGCGCTGCACGGTCTGGGCGAACTGGCGGAGTACCTGGTCGCCGACCAGATGGCCGAACCGGTCGTTGATCTTCTTGAAGTCGTCGAGGTCCACCAGCGCGACGGTGAGCGGGTGCAGTCCGGCCGCGGCGAACTCCTGCTCCAGCACTTCTTCCATGTGCAGGCGGTTGTACACCCCGGTGAGGGGGTCGCGGCGCGCTTGTTCGCTCAGCTGGCGCATGCGTTCCTCGGTGGCCTGCGCCTCCTGGTGCGATTGCGAGGCATCCTGGATCTGGCGCAGGTTGCGCAGGATCAGGAGTTCGCGCGCCTCATCGGAAATCGCCTGCAGGTGTAAGGGCTGTTCGATGCGCACCTCGAACAGGGTGCTGATCTCCGGCAGCGAGACCGCCAGCAGCGAGAGCACCTCGGCCAGCGCCTCTTCGCCGCGGCCAGTGCACGAGTCGGTCCGGGCGCAGGCCAGAGCGCGCTCGGCATCGTTTTCCCCGGCTGGCGCAAGCCACAGGTCGGCAATCGCACCGGAGGCCTGGATGCAGCGCAGGAACGGATCTTCCGCATCCTCCAGCTCGCTGGCCGCGATGGCCTCCACCAGGTAATCGGGCAGGTTCCACCTCCGCGCCAGCCACGCGCCGACGTCGGTGTGGTCGGCATCGAAGCGTTCCCGTTCCTGCGCCAGCAGCGCGGCATTGTCGCCGGCGCCGGCGCCGGCGCACAGCGCGGAATACTCCTCCGGCATCGCCTGCAGCAGCGCCAGCCGGCCGATGTCCTGCAGCAACCCCGCCAGCATCAGCGACTCGGCGCGCTTGAGGTTGGCCTGCTGCCCCAGCAGCCTGGACGCCATCGCCGCCAGCACGCTGCGCCGCCAGATCCGCTCCTGGAGCTCGGCAGTGCCGTTGTGGCCGCGCAGGCCGTGGATCAGCGAGAACCCGAGCGCCAGGCTCAGGGTCGCGTTCAGGCCCAGCATCGCCATCGCCTGCGTGAGCGTGTCGATGCGTCGCCGGGTGGCGTACAGCGGTGAATTGGCCACCCGCAGCAGTCGCGCACTCAGGGCCGGATCGACGCTGATGATCTGCGCGGCCGCGCCCAGGGTGGCGTTGGGGTCCTGCGCGAGCGCAATGATCTGCATCGCGACGCTGGGCGGCGATGGCAGGTTGCGGCAGTGCAGGAGGGTGGCTTCGAGTTCCGGTCGCATCATGCGTGGATTTGATTCCAAGGCCCTAGTATGCGTGTGAACAGGCGTTGTGGTAAGCCGCGGGGGAAGTTTGTGGTTTCGCGTGTCGCCGGGGGAGGGACTTCTCCCGTTGCATCGTCTACTGTTGCCGCCGTGCGCGTCAACGGAATGCGCGGCCGCGGCCGGCCGCTGTCCTTGTGTCAGCGAGCGCGCTCGCTGCGGGCAGTGCAGCCGGGTGCTTTCCGAGTGAAGGGAGAGGAAATGGGGTGTCCGTTGTTGCCGCCGCCAGCGTTGGCTGCGGATTTCCGTGCGCGACCGGTGGGGCGGCGGCGATGAATGGCGTCGCATGGCTGGTGCTTGCCTGCGCGCTGGCCGTCGTCGTACTGGTGTGGGCGGAGTACCGCGCTGCGCAGCCGATGCGCGTGGTGGCCAAGCTGGCAGCCAGCAGCGCCTTCGTTGCCATCGCCTGGCGGCTGGATGCCACCGCGAGCAATCACGGCCGCTGGCTGCTGCTGGCGTTCGTGCTGAGCTGGATCGGCGATGCGCTGCTGCTGTCGGCGCGCAGCCGTGTGTTCCTGGCAGGGTTGTTCACCTTCCTGGCCGCGCATGTCGCGTTCGCGGCAGCCTTCCTGTCACTGCCGCTGGCGGTGCCGGCGCTATGGGGCGCGCTTGGCGTGATGGGTGCAAGCGGCCTGGTGTTGCTGCGCTGGCTGTGGCCGCACCTGAGGGCGTTCTACCGGTCGGCGGTGACAGCTTATGTGGCGGCGCTGGTGGCGATGGCGGCGCCGGCGATCGCGGCCACCGCAGCCGGCGGGGACTGGCGTTACGCGGCCGGCGCGCTGGCGTTCGCTGCGTCGGACGTCGCCGTTGCGCGCAATCGTTTCGTTGCCCCGGGCCCTGCGAACAAGGCGTGGGGACTGCCCCTGTACTACGCGGCCCAGCTCGCGTTCGCGCTGTCGTTGGGGTGACGATTACGCCGCAAGGGCCCACGGGCGCCGCAGCGGAGTGGGGTACGGCGCCCCCGCGGTCGGGTGCTGGATTCGGAGGAGAGACGTGCCGACGCCGTTCGGCTGGCAATCCGCTCGGCTACGTTCTGGCTACGCCGGAAAAAACTTGGGGCCGCCGAAGCGACCCCAGTCTTTGAATATGGCGCCCGAAGTTGGACTCGAACCAACGACCCCCTGATTAACAGTCAAGTGCTCTAACCGGCTGAGCTATTCGGGCGAGGTCGCGCATTGTAT
>JAANMX010002888.1_pt1 | contig 16081 bp, 12 predicted proteins | sample 7279681 | NCBI WGS metagenome assembly JAANMX01 (sample SAMN14094542, study PRJNA606508) | bioreactor metagenome | isolation source: A lab-scale SPAN reactor treating ammonium-rich wastewater day 351 | place: Ireland: Galway | collected 2018-01-01
CTGCATGAAGTATGGCTCCGACAACGCCGTTTTCGTCGCCCGCATCCAATGGGACAGGCCCAACAGAACCTGGGACACGCGATGATCGATTCCCCCGGGCGGGCGCGCTTTCTGCCCAAGGTCGGTGGTGCCTTGGGGGAGATCGATCGGGGTTGACTAATGGGCTGGCGTCACATGTCCTGAGCGCATGAAGACGAATTCCCGTGCTCATCGGATGGTTAGCTCTGCGGCCGCGGCGTTTGTGTTGGTCGCGCTCGCCGGGGCCGCGGGCGGCGCCGAGTTCCATGTTGCGCCCGCCGGCAAGGATGACGCCCCGGGGACGGCCGCGCGGCCGCTGGGAACGCTGGAGGCGGCGCGCGACGCGGCGCGGAAGGCGGGAGCGGGACCGCACCGGATCGTCGTGATGCCGGGGGAGTATTTTTTGGAGAAGACGCTGGTGCTGGATGCGCGCGACGGCGGCCTGACCGTCGAGGCGGGCGAGGGCGGCCCGGTCACGCTCTATGGCGGGAGGCCCGTGACCGGGTGGCGGCGCGATGGGGAGAAATTCTGGTGCGCGGATCTGCCCGGGGTGAAGGAAGGAAAATGGGACTTCCGGGCGCTGGTGGTCAATGGGCGGATGCCGGGGCGGGCGCGGCTGCCGGAGTCGGGGACCTTCACGCACCAGAGCGAGTTCAAGGTGCGGTGGCTCTCGTCTGTCGCCGGTGGCTGGGAGCGCCCGCCGACCGCGGAGGAACTGACCACGATGCTCTACGAGCCCAAGGACGTCCCCGCGACGCTCGAGGCGCGAAATGCCGAGGTGCGCGTGTATCACATGTGGGATGAATCCTTGGTTGGGGTGGCCACCAATGACGCCTCGCGGCACGCGCTGATTTTCTCCACCCCGTCGAAATCGCCGCCGGGGGCTTTCGGGGTGAAGAAATATGTGATCTGGAACACGCGGGAGGGGATGACGCGACCGGGGCAATGGTATCTCGACCGTGCGGCGGGAAAGGTTGTGTATTGGCCGTTGCCCGGCGAGGACATGGCGAAGGCCAAGGTCATCGCGCCCACGCTGGAGCGGGTGCTCGGGATCGTCGGGACGCAGAAGGCCCCGGTGGGGAACGTCGTCATCCGCGGCCTCGGGATCCAGGCGACCACGACGCCGCTCAAACCGGGGGGGTTTGGCGCGTACGCCTTCGACGGTGCCGTCGCCATGGAATGGGCGCGCGGCTGCGCCCTGGAGGGTCTGGAGATCTGCAACGTCGGCGGGCAGGGCGTCGTGGCGAAGCAGTTGGACGATTCCCGGATCGCCGATTGCCACATCCATCATGTCGGAGCGTGCGCCATCAAGGCCGATGGGAGGGCCAGCCAGATCGCCCGCAACCACATACACGACGCGGGCGTGTACCACCCGAGCGCGATCGCGCTCTCTGCCTCCCACCCGCAGAAAGGCGAAAAGGAAAAGGGCTTCCACATCTACCGGAACGAGGTCCATGACACCCCCTACAGCGGTATCGTCGGGGGCGGCGGCGACCACGTCATCGAGGAGAACCTGATCTATCGCGTGATGCTCGAGATGCACGACGGGGGCGCGATCTACGGCGGCATGCGCGACAGCATCCTGCGCGGCAACGTGGTGCGCGACGTCGTGAAGATCGGCGAGGGCTACGGGGTGTCGTCCTATTACCTCGACGAGGGCGCGCGCGACTGCATCGTGGAGCGCAACGTCTCCATCGGCGTCGAGCGGCCGACGCACAATCACATCACGCGCGACCTGGTCATCCGCGACAACGTTTTCATCGCCGAGACCAACATGACCCTGTCGTTCCCGCGATCGGCGGGATGCACCTTCGAGCGCAATACGCTCTTCGTGCCGGGCAAGATCGCGATCAGCGAACCGGGGGCCATCCGATGCTGGACCAACAACGTGGTCTTCCGCGAGGGCTTCGGCACCAACGGGCTGCCGCAGGCGTTCACGATCGATGGGGCCATGCCGCCGACCCCGCCCCCGGCCCGCCGCTCTTGGGCGACGCCCGTGGTGCGCGCCGCGACGCCGCCCGTGCCCGATGGCGAGATCGGCGCGGAGGAGTGGCCCGGCGCACTGGTGAATCTGGATCGCGCGCCCTCCCGCCGGGGCGCGGCAGGCGCGCCGGCCTTCGCCGAGTTGGCCTACGACGACCGGTGCCTCTACGTCGCGGTCAATGTGTCGATGTTCGACGTGGCGCAGCTTCGCGCTGGAGATGCCTGGGGCAAGGACGACGGCGCGGAGGTCTGCATCGCGGGAAAGGGTCCCGACGGCGGGCCGGCGACCTTCGTGATCCGCGGTTTCGCCGGCGGCGCGACCGCGAGCGCCACCGATGCCGGCGCCCCGGCCGATGCCGCCGCGCGCGTGGCCAAGGCGATCCGATTCGCGGCCAAACCCTACGGCAAGACCCGGGGCGGCTGGCGCGGCGAGTGGGCCATCCCCTGGGATTCCGTGGGGCTCAAGCCCGCGCCGGACCAGAAGATCCCCTTCAACCTCGGCGTCTTCCGCGCCGAAGATAAAGTCTGGCGCTGCTGGGAGGGGGCCCTCGCCGAGAATTGGCGGCTCGAGCAGGCCGGGACCATCCAGCTGAAATAATGCCTGCGGCGGCCGCACGCGGGAACCGCGGACCCGAAAGGCGCTAAATTAGAGGGGTTTTGGGGTGATTCGCGCGGGATGTGCCGTCATGCCTTCATTTGGGAGGGACGCCGGCCCCGGCGTCCGCGCGCCACCAGCATGCGGGATGCCTCGGCGGACCCGGCCCGCGAGGCCGCGGGCCGTCTCAAACATGGCCTTGCTTGGCGCCATTCATGCGTGACCGCAAAGGCAAAGAAGGCCCGCCTCCCAACTCCGCATCATTCGGGTGCGACCTTGGCCGATGGCGATGGGGATTGCGCCGTTGCCGGATTGAGCGCGGCGATGACCGTGTCCGGGAAAAAGGACCCCGTGAGTTGCGGGTCGGGGTCGTTGCTCTCGTCATTCGGGGCGGTGTGTCTTTTCGCCTCATCCACGACAAAATCGGCGAGTTCGCCGAGGGTGATTTGCCCATCGGGATGTCTCTCCGCCATCCCGCGGCGATAGCCATCGGCCTCGCCGCCGAATGCCTTGATGAGGGCATGGGTGAAAGGATTGATGATCGCGCCCTCGATCCGTCTCGGGTTGGAGAGGGCGTGGGAATTCTGGCTTGTCATGACGAGGAAATTCCGGCCCTGATCCTTGCGGCTCTGCCACAGGTTTTTTGCGCTTTCGTCGCTGTTCAGGAAGTCCGCCAGTCCCCCGGAGTGGCAGGCCATGGTCAGGACGACGACGGTCCTTGCCGGCAGGCGCAGGAGTCGATCCGCGTATTCGCGCCAATCGAGATAGAAGGGCCGCCATCGGCCGGTCCCGGGATCATCGAGAGGCAGTCCGCCGAGTCTTCCGTCGCGGCCTTTGGTGCCATGGCTGTGCGAGTAGATCACAATGGTGTCATCGGGGCCGAGGCCCTGGCGCAAGGCCTCGAGTTCGCTCAAGACTCGCTTGCGTGTTACGAGAAATGGGGGTGAATCCTGCGATGGGTCGTCGCGGTCTCCCGCGTGCTCTTGGAGGACATGCCCGACGAAGCCCAGGGGTTCGAGGCGTTCCGTGATGGATCGGACGGCATCCCGGGCCCGTTGCTGATGCGGGATGGGGTCCCCGGACATCGCCTTGCCGAAGGCGAAGAAAAGGCGGCGCGCCTGCCCGGCATCGCCGGTTGGGTTGCCCTGGGGTTCGGCACTCGCGGCGGCTGCGTAAAACTGCCAGCCGTCGTCGCCGAGGGCGCCGAACACCGCCAGGGGATTGTGCCCGACGCCGGGCGGCACGATGAAGTCATGGGCGATGCCGAGGCGCGTCAGATGGGCGTCGAGGTCACGATTGGCCGGCAGCATCGCGTCACGATCGCCGACGATCTGGCGGATGCGGCTCCGGCCCGCCAGGGCATCCCTGTTCTGTTCCGCCAGAACCCACGGGCCCTGGGCGCGGTAGTACCCGATATCGCCTCCCCAGACGGATCGAAAGATCCGTTCGCGTTGGGCGGGGTTGGCGGTGGCGCGCGGCCCCTTGAAGTCCATGTCCAAGGGCCCGGCCCCGAGGATCGAGACGGCCCCGAAGAGGTCGTGATGCTTGAAGCCGATCCGGGCGGCGCCATAGCCGCCCATGCTGAAACCCTCGATCATTCGTCCGTCGCGGGTGGCGATGGTTCGAAAGGTCGCGTCGACGTGCGGCACCAACTCTCTCACCAGCATCGTCTCGATGGGCGTGCGCCCATCCTTCGAGTCGCACCACATGCCTTCGGCGAGGCCGTTGGGAAAGACGATCAGCATGGGAGGGATCTTGCCGGCGCCGATGGCGGCATCGAAGTGCGCCGCCAGCGGCCGGAGGTGGGCGACGCCTCCCCCGGTCCCGTGCAACCAGTATAGGACCGGGAACCGGCGCCCATCGCCGCGATCATATGCCGGCGGGGTGTACACGTGGAAGCTGACCGAGGCCCTCGCGGCCGCGCTCTCAAAAGTCCCGTGCTGGAGGCGCGGGGCGAGCACCGCGGGCAATGCCCACTGCGGCGGTTCCGCTTCGGCCCCCGTCGCCGCGACGGATTTGACGCCGGGGACGAGCGCGAGGAGGGCGACCGCCAGCCTCAAGATCCAAGTTCCCACCTTTCCTATCATCGCGGCTCTCGACGGATGAGTCCGTTCGACTCCTCGATGGGAAGTCACCCGGCGCAGCGACTGGGGGTTCAGAGCCGCCACCTGGCCTGCCTGAGGACGGCCTTCGGGTTATCGCGCAGGGTCTCATACCACACCGTCAGCAGCGTGCCGTCATCGAGTTCCGCGGTGCTCGGGTATCCGAGGTCGCCGCCGATGCCATCGGCGGATATCGTCATCGGCTCTCCCCACGTCTTTCCGTGGTCGCGGCTGATCCTGGCCTGATTGCCGTAGGGCTTGCGGCGGTGCCCGTAAGTCATCAGGAGGGTGCCGTCGCGGAGGCGCGCGAGATGCGAGGGGAGGCCCCAGACCCCGATCGGGTGTGGGGTGCCCCACGTCTTTCCGCCATCCGCCGACTCGGTCTGGAGCGTCTCGTGCTTGTTGGCGTCGTTGTGATTGCGGATCTGCGCGATCAGGGTGCCGTCTTCGGCCTCGACGGCGTGCAGCTCGTGATAGCCGCGCGCGACCGAGTCGCCCTCGCGCGTCGGAATTTCCGCGAGCCAGCGCCACGTCACACCGTCGTCGGTGGATTCGCAGACGCCGATCTTCTTGTCATCGGACCAGAGCTGTTTGCCGGCGTAAAGCAGGCGCCCATCGCGCAGCTGGATCGGGCCGTGGGGGCTATTCACGGTGGTGGGGAGACGGGGCGACCAAGTCCTGCCGCCATCCGTCGAGCGGATCAGCCATTCGCCCAGGTCGGCCTGGCGCCCCTCATCATCCAGGCGCTCGTGGGCGGCCTTCCAGTTGGCGAACTGTTCTGGCGACATGCCCTCCGTGCGCCATCCGCCTTTACCGAGTTCCGCGAACGCCGCCTTCTTCTCGTAGTAGGGCGCATAGGCCAGGGAGGTGAAGGTGGTGACCAGCAGGGTGCCTTTCGCGGTCTCCAGGACGCCCGAATCCCGATCGTCGATCGCGCTGTCCAGCAGGACGCGCGGGTAGGTCCAGCTCTCGCCCCCGTCCCGCGAGGTCATCGCGCACACCTGCCCGAATGGGCAGACGTGCGACTCGCGCCCCCCGGACCAGGTCACCCAAAGCTCGCCATTCTTCCGGCGCGCAACCGTCGGCCATCCGTGATAGAGGTGGCCCTGCCGTGAAATGATCCGGGTGTCGAGGACCGTCATGGCGGGAGGTGCGCCGCGCAGGATGGCCGGTGCCGCGACCGCGAGCGCGGCCGACGAGGTCTGCGCGAGGAATGCCCGGCGGGTAGGGAGGGGCTTCGGTGGCATGGCGATAGGCTAGCCCCCCGTGGGGTCCCGAGTCGATAGCGGAGGGGATTCTTGGGCGTAACTGATGGGCGCTGGATCGGGGCCATCGGTCAGGCGGCGGGCGGGAGAGTCGATCAACATCGAGGTCTTCATCGGGGGCGCGCCAGATCATTCCTGTGGAAACTTCGGATCCGTCGTGGGGCCGATGTGGCTGCGGCGTTGCAGCGCCGCTTTGGATGGGTGCGTCGGGCCCTGGCGGCGGGCGCACACCGGGCCATTCGGTGCAATCCAAAGCGGCGCTGCAACGCCGCACTCCAAAATGGGGCTGCCTCCTCGCTCCGGCGGCGAGCGCCGAATTCGCGAGTGCCGCGATTATAAATGATCATCCGTCATCCGCGGTCTTATGTTTCTGGCAAGATCTGGTGTTTCGGGTGTTTACTGGCCGGGACCGGCCGGGCAATTTGAATTAGCTTTGGTCTGGCCTGATGGCCGGGATGCGAAAGGAGGCGTGATGGAGCGGATGGAGCGGAGAGAATTTATCGCGCGAGGCATGGAGGGGGTCGCGCTGGCGGGGGCGTGCGCGTGCGGGCTGTCGGGATGCGCGACGTTCACGAAAGTCGGCGCGACACCGCCGTTGCCGGGGAACGCGTATGCGGTGGCACCGCCGGACAAGGTCACGGTGCATCTGCGCGTGGCGGGTGCCTTGGCCGAGGAGGGGCGGTCGGCGAAGCTCATCGATCCGGGACTACCGGAGCCCCTGATCATCGCGCGCGTGGGTAGAGACCGGTTTGTCGTCGCCTCGCTCCGTTGCCCGCACCGGGGTGTGGAGTTGGAATATCAGGCCGGGCAGGAGAGGTTCCGCTGCGCGAGCCTGGGGCACAGCAAGTTCGCGCTGGATGGGAGCCGGCTGGCGGGTCCGGCGAACCGCGCGATCCGGACGTACCCGGCATCCGTCGTTGGCGGGGATCTGGTCATCCGGCTGACCTGAGACCCGCGGCCCCAGTTTTTCCGCAACGCCGAGGGGCGAAGCGGGTTTCTTATCGGGTGAAGGCGCATCCAGAGTCCCCGCGTGTCGTCCGGCGCTGGCGCCGGGCGGCGGACGTCGTTTTTTTGCTGGCGCTGGGCGCACCCGCGGGGTCAGGGGTGAGCGCTGTCGCGACGGACTTGGAGTGGGTGACGCCGGCGGTGCGCGCGCCGGGTTTGGAGCACCGGACTTTCGAGAGCGCGGCCGCCGGGACGAGGGTCAGCTACCATATCCTCGTGCCCGAGGCGTACGGCGCGGAGGAGGGGCTGAGGTTTCCCGTGCTGTACTGGCTGCATGGCGGCGGAGGGTCGGATGGCAGGGCGGCGGTCGGCGGCGTCGCCCCGATGGCGGCGCGTTTTGGCGGGGCGATGCGCGGGGGACAGATCGCGCCCATGCTCGTGGTCTTTCCGAATGGCATGCATAGCCTGTGGCTGGATTCGAGGGACGGGCGAATCCCGATGGAGACCGTCCTGATCAAGGAACTGGTGCCGCACATCGACGCGAGCTTTCGGACGATCGCGTCGCGCGAGGGCCGGATCATCGAGGGCTTCAGCATGGGCGGCTATGGCGCGGCGCACCTGGGTTTCAAATACCCCGAGATTTTCGGTTCCGTCTCGATCCTGTCCGGGGGGGCCCTGCAGCGCGAGTTCGACGAGGCGCCGCGGGTTGGCCCGCGGGGGCGCGAGCGGGTGATGGGGGAGATCTTTGGCGGCGATCCGGAGTACTTCAGGTCGGAGAGTCCCTGGGTATTGGCGGGCGGGAACGCCGACGCGCTCCGCGAGCGGACGCTGATCCGCGTGGTGATCGGCGATCGCGACGAGATGCTGGCCAACGTGCGCGACTTCTCCTCCCGCCTCTCATCGCTGCGCATCCCGCACGGCCATGTCGAACTCCCGGGTGTCGGCCATGACCCCGTCGCCGTGCTTGATGCTCTGGGCGAGGAGAACTGGCGATTCTATCACGCGGCCGTTGGCGCGGGCGGCGCGCGCGCGGTGCCCGGGGAGCCCCGGTCGGGGCCGGGGAAATCATCCTCCTCCGGGGGGACGACCGCGGTGCCCAAGATAGAGAATTTCCGGCTCGATGGCGAGCGGTGGACTTGCACCGCCGACGGCGAAGCGCTCGGGGGCATTCTCATGAAGCCCGAGGGCGAGGGGCCCTTTGCGGGCATCGTGTTGAGCCACGGACTGGGTGGCAACGCGCAGGCGATCGCCATGGCGCGCGGCAGGGAGATGGTGCGATGGGGTTTCGCCTGCATCGCCACGGACTATACGCATGCCGGGCAGGGGACGCGCGGGCCAGCGGGCAAACGGGGTGGGCCGGGCGGGATCGATTTCTCGAAGGCGGGGGCGCGCCCGGAGAACATCCGCCGTGCGCTGGCGTGCGTCGAGATCCTGCGCCAGCGGGCGTGTGTCGATCCCCGCCGGATCGCGGCCTACGGCCACAGCATGGGGGCCTTCGTCACCATAGCCCTCACCGCCGAGGCGCCGGACAAGGTCGCAGCCGCCGCGATCACCGCCGGGGGCGTCATCCCGGCGAATGCCCCCCCGGCCGCGGCGCCGACGGTGGAGGTCGCCGCCCGTGTGAGGGTGCCATTTCTCATACTGCATGGATCCGAGGATACCACCGTGCCCGCCGAGCGCTCCGCATGGCTCCAGCGTGAATTGGATGGCCATGGCGTCCCGTGCGAGCGGCACGTGTTCGAGGGCGTCGGCCACAACCTGCCGAACGACCGCGCGGAGGAAGTCAATCGCCTCATGCGCGATTGGTTCCTCCGGCGCGGGGTGCTGCGGGAGGCTGCCGGACAACGCCCGGCAGCCCAGGGGGAATGAGACTCAGGCCTCGGTCTTTGGTTTTTCCGGATCTGGCGCGGCGTTCTCGCGGGGGCCGAGATCGATGCGGACGCCATCGAGTTCCTTGAGCTTCTCGCGGAAGGGCCCGGGCAGGGCCTGGCGCTGCGCCTCGGTGGTGACCGGCCAGGTCTGCTCCTTTCCGTCGGGGGTCCGGGCCGTGAATGTGACCTCGCCCTCCGGGTGGTGCTCGATCCGATAATGCCCGCTCGGGTCGTCTCGTTCGATGACGCCGCCCGAGGTGACGCGCACCGCGCCCCCGGGAACCTGGACGTTCACGTGCACGTGCCGGCGCTCGGCCTGCGCGGGATCCCGTTCCCGGTCGCGGCGCATCGCGGGGCCATCGGGCCGGGGAGGCGCGGGATCCTCCTTGCGCTCCGCATCCCGCCCGCGCTCCCGCATGCGTTCCTGGAACTCGCGCATCTGCTGCTGGAAGCGCTCCTGGTACTCGCGCAGTTGCTGCTCCAGCCGGCGCTGCTGATCTTGGAACTCGCGGATGAAGCGCTCCGACTGCCGGAACATCTCGTCGACCGCCTCGGGGCCCGCGGGCGGTTCGCGATCCCGTCCGCGGTCGCGCCACGGCTCATCCTGCCCCCAGCGCTCGAAGCGGTATCCCCACGGGCCAAACGGTCCCCGCTCCTGCGATCCTCTGCCCCATGGGCCGAAACCCGGGCCGAAACCCGGTGGCACCGGGCGCTCGTCGATGGCCACCTTCATCTCTTGCTTGGCCGATCGCCGGATGACCTGGAGCGAGACCTGGTCGCCCTTGCTCTTGCTGCGGACGAGGTCGGCGAGGTGCCCGGGCTCGCGGATGCGCTCGCCGTTGAGCTGGGTGATGACGTCGAACTTCTGTATCCCGGCCTTCGCGGACGGGCTATCCGGCATGACCTCTTCGACGAGGACGCCGTTTCCCTCGTCGAGGCCGAGTTGGATGGCCAGTTCGGCCGGCACGACGCGGGTGACGACGCCGATGAATGGCACGGCGTTCTCCGCCGGGCGGGCGGCCCTTCTCCCCGGCTCATCGGCGCGCCTCGCCTCGCGGCGCTCTTCGGGCGCCTTCGCCTCGCGGCGGCGTTCGGCGGGCTTGTCGGCGTCCTTCGGTTTCTCCTCGGCGGCCGGTGGCGGCTGCGCCTCGGATGGTTGCGGGGGCGGTCGCTTCTCCTGGTCCTTTTGCTCCGCACACCCGGTGTTCGCGATGGCGATGGTGAACGCGGTGATCAGCGCGCTGGTCAGTATCGGGTTCATGTGGAATCTCCTTTCTCTGTCTGTTTGCCTGAGGGTTGGGATCGGGTTCACTGGAAAGATACGGGTATGGCGATGACCTGCTCCTGGGGCGCCTCGACGGCCATCCGGGCGCCGGTCTTCGGGTCGACCCATTCGTGCCGCTCGACGCCCATGAGGCGCACGCGGCGCTCGGGGAGGCTGTCGGCGCCGAACGCGATCTCGGGGCGATCGGCCGCGATCCACTCGCGCATGTGGGCGGGTGACTGCATGGCGGTGGCTGGCGCCGGGGGTGGCGACGGTCGCCCGAGGGTGACGACGGCCAAGATGGCGACCGCCGCGCCGGCGCCGGCCCAGGCCAGCGGCGCGAGCCAGCGCCAGGGGTTGGCCTGGCGCGCGGGCTCCAGGCGCGCGCGCGCCTCGAGTTCATGGGCGACGCGCCGCCGCAGTCCGGCGGATGGCGACGCCGGCTCTAGCCGGGTGAGGTACTCTTCGATTTCTTCCGGTTTCATCGCAGTGGTTGGGTTGGGGTTCTGATGGAAATGGACGCGAGGTCCTCGCGGAATGGGGCGAGGCGCTTCGCCAGGGTCTCCAGCGCGTATCGGTAGCGCGAGGCCACGGTGTTGATGGAATCCTCGGTGATCCGGGCGATCTCGGCGAAAGTCAGGCCGCCCCAGATCCGGAGCGCCAGGACCTCCCGCTGCTCGTCGGGCAACCCCGAGAGGGCAACCTGCACGATGTGGGCCGTCTCGCGATCCTCGATCGTCGTGTCGAAGCAGGGAGCCTCGGGCGCGTCGGCCTCGGCGCCCGCGGCCTGTTCCCGCGTGACGCGGCGCCTGCCGGAACGCTGGAGATCCATGGCGATGCTCCGCACCGCGGCGTATAGCAGCGGCAGATGCTTGCGGTCGCCGTCCGGGAACCGCCGCCAGAAACGGACGAATGCCATCTGGACGACGTCCTCCGCATCGGCGCGGCTGGGCGCCCACTGCCGCGCGTAGAGCATCAGCCGCGGGGCGACCTCGTTGAAGAAATCCTGCCAGTCTGGCTGTTCCAATCTCATGCGCCTGGGCCTGCCCGCGGGGGCCGGCTTTGCCTCTTACCCAATATAACGCCGCCGGGGGGAGATTTTGTGTGCCTTTCCCAAAATCGTTGCGGGCTGCCGCTTATGGGCTTAGATACAGGGTTCCCGCCCCGCCGTGAAACTGCCCTTTGAACTTTTCCTGGCCCTTCGGTATCTGAAGCCGAAACGGGAGTTTGTCTGGGTGATCACCCTGCTGTCGCTGGTGGGGGTGCTCTTGGGGGTGGGGGTCCTGGTGCTGGTGATATCGGTCTTCCGGGGTTTCGAGCGCGACATCCGCGAGAAGGTCATCGGATTCACGGCGCACGTGACGGTCCTGAACTACGGGATCCTGAACGATGCGGACGCCCTGTACCCGAAGATCGAGGCGCTGGCCGGCGTGAGGGCGGTGAGTCCATTCGTCGGTGGGCCGGTGCTGGTGGAATTCCGGCAGAGGATCTCGACGCCGTTCGTGCGCGGCATCGACCCCGCCCGGGAGGACAAGGCGCTGGGTCTGGCGCGCTTCATCGTCGAAGGCGAATTTCTGCTCGAGGGCGAGGCCGTGCTGGTGGGCCAGGGCTTCGCCGACCGCAACGGGGTCCGCGTCGGTGACAAGCTGATGGTCTTTTCGCCGCGGCATTTCGAGGAGATGCGCAAGGCGGCCGAGCAGGGCCAGAAGGTCGCCTTCCTGCCGACCGAATTGCTCGTCACCGGCGTCTTCAACACGGGCTACGGGGTCTACGACGAGAACTTCATCCTGACCTCGCTGGAGATGGCCCAGCACATGTACAACATCGAGGAGGGGGTGCACGGCATCGCGGTGCGGCTCGACGACCCGATGCGCGCCGAGGCCGCCCGCGACGCGATCAACGCGTTCCTCGAGCGCCCGGCCCAGGCCCAGACATGGATGGACCTCAACCGGCAACTTTTCGGGGCGATCGCGACCGAGCGCAACGTCATGTTCTTCCTGCTGGTGTTCATCATCATCGTGGCTGGCTTCGGGCTCACCAGCACCCTGATCACCCTGACGGTTCAGAAGTCTCGCGAGATCGGGTTGGCCAAGGCCCTCGGCGCGACCGAGGGGCAGGTGCTCCGGGTGTTCGTGCTCTATGGCCTCGTGGTCGGCGTCGTGGGGACCGTGCTGGGGCTGGCCTCGGGACTGCTATTGACCCACTTTCGCAATCAGGCCGCCAGCCTCCTGGCGAAGGTGCTGGGCGTCGAGATCTTCCCGTACGAGATCTATCACTTTGCGGAGATCCCCGCGGATATCCATTGGGACAGCGTGGCCATCATCGCGATCTCGGCGGTCGTGATCTGCGGCGTGGCGGCGCTGCTGCCGGCGTGGCGGGCGGCGCGGCTGGCGCCGGCGAGGGCCCTGAGGTACGAATGAGCGAGGCGGCAAAGCGCGCGGGCCTTGGCTCGCTGGAGATGGAGGCCGTGGAGCGGGTGTTCCGGGCCGGGCCGCGGGAGGTCCACGTGCTCCGCGGTGTGACACACCGGTTCGATGTCGGTCGGCTCACGACGATCCAGGGTGCATCGGGTTCGGGAAAGAGCACGCTGCTGCATATCTTGGGTGGGTTGGACAGGCCCGACGAGGGCGCCGTGCGCGTCGATGGCCGGGACCTCTACGCCTTGGGGGGGGACGGCCTCGCACGGTACCGGAACCGGCGCGTGGGCATGGTCTTTCAGGCCTACCACCTGCTGCCGGACCTCACCGCGCTCGAGAACGTCGCGCTGCCCAGCCTCATCGGAGGGCGCGTCGCCATGGACCGGGCGCGGGAATTGATCGGCGCCGTGGGGCTGGCCGACCGCGCCGAGCACCTCCCCGGGGAACTCTCCGGCGGCGAGCAGCAGCGGGTGGCCATCGCCCGCGCAATGATCAACGAACCGGACATCCTCCTGGCGGACGAGCCCACCGGAAACCTCGATTCCACCATGGGGGGGGCCGTGCTGGAATTGATGCTTGATTTGCTCAGGGGGCGCGGATTGACTGCCGTGATCGTGACGCACGACGCGGATATCGCGTCGATGGGCCACCGCAGGCTCAGGCTGGCCGACGGCCGCCTCGGCGAGGAGTAAATGCCATGCAGATTTATATAGACGGCCAGTATCTGGATGAGGCGAACGCGAAGATCTCGGTCTTCGACCACGGGTTGCTCTATGGCGATGGCGTGTTCGAGGGGATCCGGGTCTACAGCCGCCGCATCTTCAAGCTCGACGAGCACCTCGAGCGCCTGTTCGACTCGACGAAGGCGATCCTGCTCAAGGTGCCCCTGAGCTTTGACGAGTTGCGCGAGGCCACGGTCGAGACCTGCCGGCGCAACAAGCTCGAGGATGGCTACATCCGCCTGCTGGTGACCCGGGGGAAGGGCAGCCTCGGCCTGAGCCCGGACAGTTGCCCCAGGGCGACGGTGATCATCATCGCCGCGGAGATCGAGTTGTTCCCGAGGGAGTATTACACCAAGGGGTTGCGCGTGGCCACCGCCCCGACGCGGCGGACCGCCCCCGCCGCCCTGAACCCCTCCGTCAAGTCGCTGAATTACCTCAACAACGTCATGGGCAAGATCGAGGGCAAGCTCTTGGGCGCCCAGGAGGTGATCATGCTCAATGAGCAGGGTTATGTCGCCGAGGGCTCGGGGGATAACATCTTCGTCCTCAAGAAGGGACGGCTTTTCACCCCCCCGATCTATTCGGGGGCGCTGGGCGGCATCACGCGGCGCGTGGCGATGGATCTCGCGACCGAGATGGCGATCCCGGTGAGCGAGGTGATGCTGACGCGGTACGACCTCTTCGTCGCTGACGAGGTGTTCCTGACCGGCACGGGGGCGGAGATCATCCCGGCGGTGGAGATCGATGGGCGCCCGATCGGCGACGGGAGGCCGGGGCCGGTCACCCGCCGCATGATGGAGGCCTACGCCAAATTGACCCGGAGCGAGGGCACCCCTATATTTTAGGCGGTATGGCGAATCGTCCCCCAGGCTGCGAGAATTGCAAAGAACCCGCGACGATCCATCTCACGCAGATCATCAATGGCGTCGTCCACAAGATCGACCTGTGCGCGAAGTGCCCGAATGCGAAGAACATCGATGACCCGACGGGATTTTCGCTCGCCGACCAGTTGCTGGGATTGGGTGCCGCGGAAGAGATGAAGGCCAATTCCGACGAGCTGGCGTGCCCGAGGTGCGGGTTCACGCAGAACGATTTTAAGAAATCGGGTCGGTTGGGTTGCCCGGTGTGCTACGATACCTTCCGCCAGGGGATAGAGCCCCTGCTGCGGAACATGCACCGGGGCACCCATCACAAGGGCAAGATCCCGGCCCGCCACCGGGACGCCAAGGAGCTGCGGAATCGGCTCGACTCGCTCGAGACGGAGCTCAAGCAGGCCATCGCCAAGGAGGATTACGAGGGGGCGGCCTCGCTGCGCGACCGGATCCGGGATCTCGAGATGAAGCTCGCGGGCTGACTCGAAAATTTCCGTAGCCGAACGCCCCAAGGCGTTTGGCCCGTGCCACCAGGGCACACGCGCCAAACGCTTGCGCGTTCGGCTACATTTTCCGCCCCGGTGGTGCCCCGCGTGCGGGACACGGGATCTGACTCGAAACACGACGTAACTCGCTAGTAGCGAAGGGCCTTCGCCCTTCGGCGGGGGTGTCGCCTCTGGTACCGGGAACTTGAGAACGGAAACGGATCGACGCGAAATGGATTTCGCGCCCTACATCGCTTACTTTGCCCCATTCGCAGGGGGCTTGAGCCAGCGTGGGCCGACGTCTTTTGGCGAGAGCGGGCGGCGGGTGACGGGCGCATCCGAATGCTGATCGCAGCCGACATCGCGGGTTGTGCCGCGCGGCTGGCCGTCGATATCGTCTTGGACGAAGGGGGCGTCGGCTGTAGCCGGCGCGGGGGCGTGGTTGGCGGCGGCGTGTCGTCGCATGCCTTCCGGCGAGGATTCCGTTGGCGCCGCTGTCCCTCGCATGCCCTCGGGCAGGGGCGCGGCGTCGGTGCCGCCCGCGACGAGATTGCCGGCGAGCCGGATCTGGCTTCGCGCGTCCATCCGGGCGACGGGCGGTCGGCCCTCGCGACAGGCGATCAGGTTGTTCGCGATCACGCAGTCGATTGGCGCGAGGAGGCGCGAGGGATCTCCCGCATCCTCATCGCCGACGCCGATGGCGATCGGGGACTTGCAGTCGATGATCGTGTTGAATGCGACGATGGCCCGCTTGACCTGAAAATAGCCGCTTGGGGGTGAGTCGGGCAGGCCGAGTTGGAACGAAATGGCGGAGCGGGTGTCATCGCCCTCGAGGTTGGCGAAATAGTTGTTGTAGACGCAATGGTCCTCCCCGATGAGGCGGATGCCCCCGGTCCCTTTCTGCCCGTTGCCGAAGAACCAGTTGCCATAGACCGCACAGCGGTTCCCGTGGCGGAGCGTCAGGGTCCCCGAGCAGGCGACGAAGGTGTTGTGGCGATAGGTGTTCCCGCATGATTTGTTCGAGATGATCTCGACCTCGCCATCGCAGCGCCCGAAGTAGTTTTCCTCGACGACGGTGCCGGACTCGCGCAGGGAGACATCGCTCGTGCCGACCCGGATGGTCTCGCCGCCGTTTCGCCCGAGCGGTGGGCGGGGCCCGAACAGGTTCCGGTCGATGCGGTGGCCGTTGGGCGCGTCGCCGACCCAGACAACCAACGTGGTCCCCCCATCGCGCTTCCCGGAAAACACGCAATGGTCCACGCGGTTGGATGTGCCGTAGAGCGATAGCCAGTGCGAGTTGCCGCGCCCGCCCTCGTAGTCCACGATGGCGCAGTCGGTCACCCGGCAGTGTGAGGCGGGACTTTTCGAGTCCGCGCGGAGCGCGATGACATGGTCCTCGGCCCGCCCGTCGCGGAAGTTCAACCCCGAGACGATGAGGTGTTCCCCGGCGATGCGGAGGCGGGATTGGCCCGAGAGCGTCGCCCCGCCGGGGGTGGAGGGGCGCAGGGTTATCGGCGCGCCGGGTTTCCCCGTCGCGCGGAA
>JAANMX010002892.1_pt1 | contig 16058 bp, 17 predicted proteins | sample 7279681 | NCBI WGS metagenome assembly JAANMX01 (sample SAMN14094542, study PRJNA606508) | bioreactor metagenome | isolation source: A lab-scale SPAN reactor treating ammonium-rich wastewater day 351 | place: Ireland: Galway | collected 2018-01-01
GACGCCGACGAGGTGCAGGTGACGCTGGCCGACGGGCGCAGCCTGAAGGCCGAGTTCGTCGGCAACGACGCCGACACCGACATCGCGCTGATGCGCATCCCGGCGCAGAACCTCACCGCCATTCCGGTGGCGAACAGCGACGGCCTGCAGATCGGCGACTTCGTGGTCGCCATCGGCAATCCGTTCGGCGTCGGCCAGACCGTGACCAGCGGCATCGTGTCCGCGGTGGGCCGCAACAACCTGCCCGGCGCCGGCTTCCAGAACTTCATCCAGACCGACGCCAGCATCAATCCCGGCAACTCCGGCGGCGCGCTGGTCAACCTCAACGGCGAGCTGGTCGGCATCAACACCGCCAGCTTCAACCCGCGCGGCTCGATGGCCGGCAACATCGGCCTGGGCTTCGCGATCCCGGCCAACCTTGCCACCCGGATCAAGGACCAGCTGCTGGCCGGCGGCGTGGTGCGTCGCGGCACCCTCGGCATCGACACCCAGGACGTGGACGCGCGCATCGCCAAGGGCCTGGGCCTGGCCGAAACGCGCGGCGCGGTCATTACCCGCATCTATCCCGGTTCCGCCGGCGGCGCGGCCGGTCTGAAGGTGGGCGACGTGGTGACGGCCGCCAACGGCCAGGCCATCGACAACGCCGAGGCGCTGCGCAACTTCCAGGGCCTGCAGGCGCCCGATGCCAAGCTGGCGCTGGACCTGCTGCGCGACGGCAAGCCGCTGCGGATCACCAGCGGCCTGCGCGAAGCACCGAAGGCGCTGGACGGCAGCCAGCTCGACGCGCGCCTGACCGGCGCCAGCTTCGCCGAGCTGCCGGAGTCGCTGCGCCGCCAGGGCCTGGCCGGCGTGCTGGTGGAGAAGGTGGAGCGCGGCAGCCGCGCGCAGCAGAACTACCTGCAGCCCGGCGACGTGATCCTGGCCGCCAGCACCGGCGCGTTCAGCGACCTCACCGGCTTCCGCGCCGGCCTGTCGCGCAGCCCCGACCAGTTGGTGCTGCAGGTGCTGCGCAACGGCCGCGCGTTCAACGTGCCGATGCGCTGACGCGATCCTCACCCGATCGGTGCGACACTGACACGACATCCCCACACCGAGGACGCGGCAGATGAGCGAGCACACCGAAGCGGTCAAGAGCAATCTGGGCGATGCCGGCGCGCACCTGAAGCAGGCGGCGGCCGCCGCCGGTGGCGCGGTCAGGAGCGCAGCGGGCGCGGCCGGCGACGAATTGCGGGTGGGCAAGGCGCAGGTGAAATCGGAGCTGGCCGATGGCGCGCTCTCCGGCATCGGCGCCGCCGAACACCTGGGCGGCGCGGCCGGTGAACAGGCCAGCGCGCTGATGGACAAGGGTCGCGACCTGCTCGACAGCGCCGCCGAACTGATCCGCGAGCGCCCGCTGGCCGCCTTCGGCGTCGCCTTCGCCGCCGGCTGGATCATTTCCAAGCTCGGCCGCAGCGACAAGTAAGCGCCCGGCATGACCGGCGGGGAACGGACGGACGACGCGCAGGAAAGCCGCGCGCGCGCAGGCGCAGCCGCGCCGGACGTGGGCGAGGCCCTGCGCCTGCTGGGCGAGGACGGCCGCGCCGGCCTGCGCGCGGCGCGCGACACGCTGCAGGCGCTGCGCATCCTGGTCACCGCCGACTTCGCGCTGGCACGCGGTGCACTGGCACGCGCGCTGGTCTGCGCCTGCGTGGCGGTGGCGTTCGGCGGCTCGGCCTGGCTGCTGCTGATGGCGGCGCTGATCGCCGCGCTGCAGGCCGCAGGGCTGTCCTGGCTGATGGCACTGCTGCTGGCCGCGCTGCTGAGTATCGTGGTGACCGCGCTCGCCGCGCTCGCCGCCGCGCGCTACTTCGACCACACCGGCATGCAGGCCAGCCGCCGCCAGTTCGCCCGGCTCGGCCTCGGTGCGCTGGACGACCTGATGCGCGGTATCGACGAAGACGATGCAGGCGCATCCGCCAAGCCGGCGCCGCAGGCCGATGCCGGCGCGGATCGCGCGCCGCCGCGGGAGCCGCAGCCATGAGCCTGGAGCCGCTGCTGCAGCGCGTCCGCCAGGCCGAACAGGCGGTGGAAGTACGCGAGCAGCGCACGCGGATGCAATGGCGTCAGTTCAAGGCGACCTGGCGCGCCGGCTGGACGCCGGGCCGGATTGTCGTCGCCGGCCTGATTGTCGGCTTCGCCGCCGGTCGCGCGCGCCCGCTGCGGCTGGCCGGCGATGGCGGGCTGCTGCCGCTGCTGCGCATGCTGGCGCCCCTGCTGGCCGGCCTGCAGGCGGGACTGAACACCGCCGAGGAAGCCGACGCGCAAGCGGGCAACCACGCCGACGCGGCGGATGCCCCCGCTGCCGGCGCGCCGACCGCGCAGCCGCCACCTGCGGGCGACGACGGGATGCCGATGCCGCCATGAGCCAGCAGGACGCAGCCATCACCGCCCAAGCCACCGCGCCTGCCGACGACGCTGCCGCCGCGGCCACCGCATCGCCACCACGGCCGCGCGGCCCGCTGTCGCTGGTGATCCTGGCGACGCTGGCGGTCGGCTACACCCTGTGGGCCAGCCAAGACCTGATCCTGCCGATCCTGCTGGCGATGTTCTTCGCGCTGATCGGCAATCCGATCATCCGCCTGCTGCAGCGCCTGCATATCCCGCGTTTCCTGGCCGCGCTGGCGGTGCTGTGCAGCGGCATCGCGCTGACGGTGCTGCTGGGCCAGCAGCTGGTGCAGCCGGCCGGCGAATGGATCCGCGAGGCGCCGCGCGAGCTGCGCACGCTGGCGCCGAAGCTGCAGAAACTCACCAAGCCGGTGCAGGACGCCAACAAGGCGGCCGAGAACATCGCCCGCGCCGCCGGCGGCGAGAGCGCCGCGAAGCCGGTGCAGGTGGTGCGCACCGAAGCCAACGATCCGTACAAATCGCTGGCCGCCACGCCGATGGCGGTGGCCGCGGTGCTGGCGGTGGTACTGCTGACCTTCTTCTTCATGGTCTACGGGCAGGACCTGCAGCGCCACGCGATCGCGCTGCTGCCGGACCGGCAGAAGAAGAAGCTGACGGTGGAGATCCTGCAGGCGATCGAGATCGAGGTCAGCCGCTACGTGCTGACCATCAGCGCGATCAACGCGGTGGTGGGCCTGGTGTTCGCCGGCTGCCTGTTCTTCTTCCTCGAGCTGCCGCTGGACGAGGCGCTGCTGTGGGGCACCATGGCCATGCTGCTCAACTTCGCGCCCTACGTCGGCCCGCTGATCGGCATCGCGGCGATGCTGCTGATGGGGTTCTCCAGCTATGACGAACCGCTGCGCGCGCTGCTGCCGGCGGCGATCTACCTGGGCCTGCACACGCTGGAAGGGCAGCTCGTCACGCCGATCGTGCTGGGCCGGCGGATGGCGCTGTCGCCGCTGGTGCTGATCCTGGCGCTGATGGTGTTCGGCTGGCTGTGGGGCATCATCGGCCTGCTGCTGGCGGTGCCCATGCTGGTCTGCGTGAAGATCGTGCTGGCCAAGCTGGAAGGCATGGACGGCTGGGCGCGGCTGCTGGAATGAGTGCCCGCCAACCGGCGCCGCCGGGCCGGCCTACAATGGCGGCGTGAACGTTCCCATCCGCGCCATCACCTTCGACCTCGACGACACCCTGTGGCCTTTCGCTCCCATCGGCGAGCGCATCGAGACCGCCCTGCACGCCTGGTTCGTCGAGCACAGTCCACGCACCGCCGAGCGCTTCCCAATCGAGGACATGCGCCAGCTGCGCGAGCGCGTGTTCGCCGAGTTCCCGCAGCACGCGCACGACCTCGGCCTGCTGCGGCGGCTGACCATCGAGCGCGCGCTGAAGGAAAGCGGCGACGATCCCGCGCTGGCCAGCGCGGCCTACGCGATCTTCTTCCGCGAACGCAACCGCGTGGACTTCTATCCCGATGCGCTGGACGGCCTGCGCCGGATCGCCGGGCACCTGCCGGTGGCGGCGCTGACCAACGGCAACGCCGACCTGGCCGCGATCGGCATCGCCGAACTGTTCCGCTTCCAGCTCGGCGCGCGCGAGTACGGCGCGGCCAAGCCCGATACCGGGCTGTTCCACGAAGCCTGTCGCCGGCTGGGCTTCGCGCCCGCGGAAATCCTGCACGTCGGCGACCACCCGCACATGGATGTCGCCGGCGCCGCCAACGCTGGCCTGCGCAGTTGCTGGATCGACCGCGGCGACCACGCCTGGCCCAACGCCCTGCCCCGCGCCGACCTGCACATCACCACCCTGACCGCGCTGGCCGACCGGCTGGACGCGGGCCTCCTGTTCGAGGAAGCCGCATGAGCCTGCCCGCCGGTTTCACCACCTCCACCGACGGCGCACTGCCGCTGCACGCCGTTAGCAAATCCGGCTACGCCGCATGGCGCGAGGCGCAGCCGGCCGCAGTGCAGGCCTGGCTGGACGCACAGCGCTTCGACGCCAGCGCCGGCAGCGCGCAGAGCTGGGCCGATGCCGACGGCCGCGTGGCCGGCGCGGTACTCGGCGTCGAGGATCGCCTCGACCCCTACGCCTGGGCGCATGCGCCGCGTGCGCTGCCGGCCGGCGACTGGCGCATGGCCGGCGACATCGACGCCGACGCACGGCGTGCGCTACAGCTCGGCTGGGGCCTGGGCCGCTACCGCTTCGCCCGCTACAAAGCCAACACGCCGCCTGCGGCGCGGCTGGTCGCGGAGGCGTTCGACGCGGAAACCTTCGACCTGCTGGCCGCCTGCGTGCGCGTGCGCGACCTGGTCAACACGCCCACCGAGCACATGGGCCCGGACGAACTGGAAGCAGTGGCGCGCGAGATCGCGCAAGCGCATGGCGCCGCCATCGCAGTCACCGCCGGCGACGAGCTGATCGCACGCAATTACCCGGCGATCCACGCGGTCGGCCGCGCCTCGCACCGCGCGCCGCGCATCATCGAACTCGGCTGGGGCGACGCATCGCACCCGCATATCGCGATCTGCGGCAAGGGCGTGTGCTTCGACACCGGCGGCCTCGACCTCAAGGCCGCCGCCGGCATGCGCAACATGAAGAAGGACATGGGCGGCGCCGCGCATGCGCTGGCGCTGGCGGAACTCGTCATGGCGCGCAGGCTGCCGCTGCGCATCACCCTGCTGGTCGCGGCGGTGGAAAATGCGGTTGGCCCGAATGCGTTCCGCCCCGGCGAAGTCATCGCCACCCGCAAGGGCGTCAGCGTGGAGATCGACAACACCGATGCCGAAGGCCGGATCGTGCTCAGCGACGCGTTGGCGCGCGCCTGCGAACTGGCGCCCGACCTGCTGCTGGATTTCGCCACCCTGACCGGCGCGGCGCGCGTGGCGCTGGGCCCGGACCTGCCGGCGCTGTACGCCAACGACGAGACGCTGGCGCACGGCTGGCTCGACGCCGGCCAGCACGCACGCGACCCGCTGTGGCGGATGCCACTGTGGCGGCCGTACCTGCGCTACCTCACCAGCGGCATCGCCGACCTCGCCAACGCCAGCAACACCACCATGGCCGGCAGCGTCACCGCCGCGCTGTTCCTCGAGCGCTTCGTCGCCGAGGGCACGCGCTGGGCGCACCTCGACGTGTATGCCTGGAACGACAGCGACCGCCCCGGCCGCCCCGCCGGCGGCGAGGCGATGGGCCTGCGCGCGGCCTACGCGATGCTGAAGGCGCGCGCGGCGTCCTGAGCCGCGCGCGGCGCCTTCAGGCGCTACCGCGCAACAGGGGGGCCAGCCGGCGCAGTGCGGCGTCGGTCGCCGGCCCCACCAGTGCGAATGCGGTAGCGCCCTCGACCCAGTATTGCGCCAATAGGCGGCCGTCGCGACGTTCGCCCGGCCGGGTCAGCCGCGCGGTGCGCGGACGCAGGTACAGGGCGATGCGGGCATCCGCCGCATCGTGATAGACCAGCATCGCCGCCGGCCCCTCCGGCGTGGACAGCAGGCGGCCACCGGCCAGCGCATAGCCCTGCGAGGCGAGGTCCGGAATCGCACCGGCCTTGCCGAAATGGGCGCGCAGCCAGTCCTGCAGGGCGGCATGGCCACCATCGTCGAAGGCCAATGGCGCCCCGTCCTCGGCGAACAGGCGATAGGCGGCAACGGCGTCGGCCATCGGCGGGTTCGCGGCCGCTTCCTGCCGGCCACGCGCCTGCCAGCCGAACAGCGAGCCGCAGCCCATCGACAGCAGCAGCACGGCGGCCATGCCGAAGCGCGCCCGACGGCGCGCGGACACGCGACGACGGATCACATGCGGCAGCAATCCCGGCGCGTCCGGCAGCGGTTGCCCGGCCAACGCCGCGCGCAGGGCGGCGGCATCGCGGCGCCAGCCCTCGATCCGCTCGGCGTCGCCTGGGTGCGCGCGCAACCAGGCTTCGACCTCGGCCCGGCGCGGCTCCGGCAACTGGCCATCCAGCCAGGCGTGCAGCTCGTCGTCACGGACGGGTGCGCTCATTTCAGGATCCTCAAGGCAGGGGCGGACGGGCGTTGCGCTTCATCGGAGGCGTGCAGGCGCTCGCGGGCGCGTGACAGGCGCGACATCACGGTACCGATCGGTACGCCCAGGGTCTCGGCGGCCTCGCGGTAGCCGAAGCCCTCCACCGCCACCAGCAGCAGCACCGCGCGCTGTTCGGCTGGCAAGCGGGCGAAGGCGGCCAGCTGTTCGCGCCCGGCATGCACGCGCTCGGGCGATGGCGCCAGCTCCGGCTGGTCCGCGGCCTGGCCGGCGAACAGCGCGCGCAACCGGCCCCAGCGCGCCGCGCGGCGGCGCTCGTCGAGGAAGCGCCGGTACAGGATCGAGAACAGCCACGGCTGCAGCGCCGCCTGGTCGCGGCGGCCGCGCCAGGCCGACAGCGCACGCTCCAGCGTGGCCTGCACCAGGTCGTCGGCATCCGCCGCGTCCGCGCACAGCGAGCGGGCGAAGCGCCGCAGCGCCGGCAGCAGCGCCTGCAATTCGCGTTCTTCGTGTTCGTCCATCTGCACGCGTTCCGGTGGGGCCTGCACGTATGACGTGCGAGGCGGCGGGTTATTCCAGCGCATCGCCGGGGAATAACCGTCGACGCGGCGCGTCTTACCTGCATCTTCCACCGAAGGATGCCGCATGTCCGCATTCCCGTCCCTGCTGCGGCGCGCCTGGCCGCTGGCGGCCATCGCCGCCATCATCGCCGCGCTTGCGGCCACGTTTTCCTGGGCTGCCGGCTGGATCGGCGGTTCACGGCTGACCGCGCAGCGCGTCACCGATGCCATCGAGGCCGGCAACGGCCGCATCCATCCCGGCTTCCGCCGCGCCCATGCCAAGGGCGTGTGCGTCACCGGCCACTTCGCCAGCAACGGCGCCGGCGCGGCGCTGACCCGCGCCGGCATGCTCGCAGCCGGCGCGAGCACGCCGGTGCTGGGACGCCTGTCGATCGCCGGCGGCGATCCGCACGCGCCGGATGCGACCACGCGCGTGCGCAGCATGGCCCTGCTGCTGGCCGATGCCGATGGCCAGCAGTGGCGGATGGCGATGAACAGCTTCCCGTTCTTCGCGGTGGCCACGCCCGAAGGCTTCCACGACCAGGCCGTGGCCAGCCGCCCCGATCCCGCCACCGGCAAGCCCGATCCGGCGAAGATGGCCGAACTGCTGCGGCGGCATCCGGAGATCAAGCGGTTCCAGCAGTGGGCGAAGACCGCGCCGTGGCCGGACAGCTGGGGCAATACCGGGTTCAACGGCGTCAATGCGTTCCGCTTCACCGATGCCGCCGGGCAGGTGCACTTCGTGCGCTGGTCGATGCGCCCGCGGCTGGCCTTCGCGGCGATGGACAAGGCCACGCGCGCAGGCGCCGAGGCCGACTACCTCGCCCATGACCTGCAGGCACGGCTGGCGAACGGCCCGCTGCGCTGGGACTTGGTGTTGCACGTGGCGGCGCCCGGCGACCCGATCAACGATCCGTCGCGGGCATGGCCCGAGGATCGCCGGCAGATCGTCGCCGGCACGCTGGTGCTGGACGCCGCGCAGGACCAGGCCGAGGGCGCCTGCCGCGACGTCAACTACGACCCGACCGTGCTGCCCGACGGCATCCGCCCGTCCGACGACCCGGTGCTGGCCGCGCGGGCATCGGTCTACGCGCAGTCGTACAACCGCCGCGAGCGTGAAATCGCCCGTGGCCAGGCCCCCACGACCGCCCACCGGGAGTCCGCGCGATGAATGCCTCGAACCACTTCAATCTCCTCGCCCGCGTCCTGCACTGGACGATGGCGGCAATGATCCTCGCGATGCTGTTCATCGGCGTGGCGATGGTGGCCTCGCTCGGCCAGCGCGAATGGCTGATCGCGCTGCATCGCCCGCTCGGCTTCGCCCTCCTGCTGCTGGTGCTGCTCCGGCTGGGCAATCGCCTGCGCCACGCGCCGCCACCGCTGCCGATCGACCTGCCGCGCTGGCAGGTGCGCGCCGCGCATGCCTCGCACTGGCTGCTGTACGCCCTGATGCTGGCGATGCCGCTGCTCGGCTGGGCGATGCTGTCGGCCGGCGGTTTCCCGGTGCAGATGACCTCGGCGCTGCAGCTGCCGCCGATCGCGCCGCGCGACCCGCTGCTGTACGCCTGGCTGCGCAGCGCGCACGGCTGGCTGGCCTATGCGCTGTTCGCCACCGTGCTGGCGCACCTGGCGGCGGCGCTGTTCCATGTCTGGGTGCGCCGCGACGGCGTGTTCGCAAGCATGGCGCGCGGTGCACCACGACCGATACCGGATGATCGCCCGGACTGACGCGTGGCTGCGCCGGCGGGCGTGTCAGCGCAGCCAGCCGCGCGCAGCCGCCTTGCCTGCCAGCAGCCACAGCAGCAGGCCGACCATCGCGATGCACAACGGCAACGCCGCGCCGGACATCCCGGTCAGCGCCCAGGTCGGCGTGAGCAGGTAGTACGCGCCGAACTGGACGATGATCGCGAGCAGCGACAGCAGCAGCACCGGCGTCGCCCAGCGCCTGCCCAGCAGCAGGCCGAGCGAACCGACGGTGCCGCCGAGGGTGGCGATGGCGAACGGCACGAAGATCCAGCGCGGCGTCACCTCCGCGATGCGCTGCTGTACCTCCGGCCAGGTGGCGACCACCTCGGGCGTTGCGGTGAAGTGGATGTAGAACGACCACAGGCCGAACAGGTTCCAAAGCACCGCCAGCACCGAAACCACGCGGAACCACATCGGACGCTTCGTCATCGCCAGCCCTCCTGTTGGATTGGGCGCAGCCTATCGCCGATGCCTGCCGTGCGCATCCGGCAGTGCGGCGATCACAGCCAGCCCTTCTGCCGCGCCAGCCGGTAGGCCTCGATGCGGTTGCCGACGCCGAGCTTGCCGATCGCCTCGGACAGGTAGTTGCGCACGGTGCCGTGCGAGAGATTGAGCTTCTGCGCGATCTCGCCGGCGGACAGGCCTTCGCCGGCCAGCCGCAGCGCCTGCCGTTCGCGATCGCTGAGCGGGTCGGCCTCACCCCAGGCTTCCAGCGCCAGCTGCGGGTCGATGGCGCGTCCGCCGCGCTGGATCTGGCGGATGGCATCGGCCAGCTGTTCGGCCGGCGCGTCCTTGAGCAGGTAGCCGCGCACGCCCGCGTCCAGCGCGCGGCGCAGGAAGCCGGCGCGGGCGAAGGTGGTCACGATCACCACTTTCACCGGCAGCTCGTGGCGGGCGATCCGCTGCGCCAGCTCCAGGCCGGTCAGGCCGGGCATTTCGATGTCGGTGACCAGCACGTCGGGCTTCAGCCGCTGCAGCTCGCGCCATGCCGTCTCGCCGTCGGCGGCGGCACCGACGACGTCCAGGTCGGACTCCAGCGACAGCAGCGCCGACAGCGCGCCGCGCACCATCGCCTGGTCCTCGGCCAGCAGGATGCGGATCATGCGCGCTGGCCCGCCGCGCCGGCCGCATCAACGGTCTCCGGTACGACACGCAGCGGCGGCAGCGCGGCGCGCCAGTCCAGCGGCACCCCCACCAGCAGGCGGGTGCCAGCGCCGCGCGGGGACTCCACGCTCAGGGTGCCGCGCAGCTCGCGCACGCGGTCGCGCATGCCGGACAGGCCATTGCCGTCGGCGGCCACGCCGCCGCGGCCGTTGTCGGCGATGCACAGCTGCACGGCTTTTTCCTCGCGCGCGAATTCCACCTGCGCCCGGGTCGCCTGCGCGTGCCTGGAGATGTTGGTGACCGCCTCGCGCAGCACCAGCGCCAGCCCGCGCTCGACCTCCGGCGGCAGGCCCTCCGGCGGCGCGCCGTAGTCCAGCTGCACCTGCGCCGACTCCAGCAGCAGGCGCGCCGACGCCAGCTCGGCGGCCAGGTCGGTGGCGCGGATGCCGGTGACCGCGCTGCGCACCTGCGCCAGCGCCTCGCGAGCCACCCGTTCGGCATCTTCCAGTTCGCGCTTCGAGGTCGCCGGATCGCGTTCGAACAGCTTGCGCGACAGTTCCAGCTTCAAGGTGATCAGCGACAGCGTATGGCCCAGCAGGTCGTGCAGATCGCGGCCGATGCGCTCGCGTTCGGCGGTGGCGGCGAGCCGGCGCACTTCGTCGTGCGAGAGCGCGAGCGCGGCGTCCTTTTCCTCGCTGGCGTGTTCGACGTTGATGATGGTGCCGATCACCAGGGTCATCGTCGGCACCCACAGCCACATCGACGACGGATAGCCGATCCAGACCGCCACGCCGACATACACCAGGTTCATCGCCAGCAGCTGCAGGAGGTAGTGGATGAAGCGGGTCTGCCGCCCGGAAACCCGCAGCATCACGCAACCGAACACGAAATAGCTGAGCCCGGATGGATACCAGCGCAGCAGCAGCAGGCTCATCGCCGCCATCGCCAGCGCATGGCACCAGCCGTAGCGACGCGGCCCCAGCAGGGCGCGTGCGTACAGCCACAGGAACACCGGGTACGACAGCAGCGTCAGGCCCGCCCAGCGCAGGTCATAGCCGCCGCCGAACAGCGGCGTGACGAACACCCACAGCGACCACAACAGGTGGATGCCGCCGACCCACGGCGACTTGCCGCGGCGGATGTCGCGGGCCACCGTCGAATCCGGCGTCGGGGTGAGCTGGCGCTGCAGCCAGGCGGGGAGCTTCATGCGCGCATCCTAAGACATCGCCCTAGCCGTAACGGCGCAGTCGCCGCGCGGCCAGCAGCAGGAAGCCGACGGTGAAGCCCAGCAGCGCCAGCACGTGCGGCCAGCGTGCGCCGGTATCGAATCCCACCGCCTGCAGTGCCAGCGCGTTGAGGTGGTAACTGGGCCAGACCGGCGCGAGCTGTTGCAGGAACTTCGGCATCATCTGCAGCGGGAACCACAGCCCGGACAGGAAGGCCATCGGCAGGTAGACCATGTTGAGCAGGCCGGGCGCACCCTGGCCTTTCAGCAGCGTCCCCACCAGCAGGCCCAGCGCGCAGAACGGCAACACGCCCAATGCATCCACCAGCAGCAGCTGCACGACCTGCCAGCCAGCCAGCGGCACCCGCGCCACGCCCAACGCCAGGCCCAGCAGCAACGCGCCCACCACCGTCGCCACGCACACCGCCATCAGCATCTTGCCGAGCAGGTAGGCGCCGGGCGGCATCGGCAAGGCGCGCTTCAAGGTCAGCAGGCCGCTGTCGCGCTCCAGCGCCAGCGACACGCCGAAGCCGAACAGACCCGGCGCCATCACCCCGAACGTGCTGTAGCTGGCCAGCGTGTAGCGGCCGGCCTCGCCATCGCCATGGCCTAGCAGGATTCCGAACATCACGAAGAACACGTTCGGGAACAGGAGGATCGGCAGCAGGAAGCCGGGATTGCGCAGGTAGCGCCGCAGCTCGCTGCGGGCCTCTTCCAGATAGGCGCCGGCCACGCGGCCGGCCGGCATGGACAGGATGTCGGCGTTCATCAGGCGGCCTCCGCCAGCGTGGGCGATGCGTCGGCATCGCGGGTGAGTTCGGTGAAGGCTTCCGACAGGCCGGCCGCGCGCACCTCCAGCGCCGACAGCGAAAGATCCTCGGCCAGCAGGCGGCGCACCAGCAATTCGGGGAATTCGGTGGCCAGGCACAGGCGCTCGCCATCGCGCTGCGCCTCGGCCACTTCCGGCCATGCGGCGACGTGCGCCAGCGGCAGGGCGGTGGCGCACCACACGCGCTTGCGTGCGATCCGGGCGCGCAGGTCGTCCACGCTGCCTTCGCTGACCACGCGCCCGCGCGCCATCACGCAGACGCGGTCGGCCAGCGCCTCGGCTTCTTCCAGGTAATGCGTGGTCAGCACCACCGCATTGCCCTCGGCGACGAGGTGGCGGATCGCCGCCCACAGCTTCTGCCGCGCGTCGATGTCCATGCCGACGGTGGGCTCGTCGAGGAACAGCAGCTGCGGCCGCCCGCACAGCGCCAGCGCGAACTGCACGCGCCGCTGCTGGCCGCCGGAGAGCTTGCCGTAAGGACGAGCCAGCAGGTCGGCGATGCCGGCCAGCTCCGCGCTTTCCGCCACGCTGCGCGGCGCCGGGTAGTAGCTCGCGGTCAGGCGGATCAGTTCGCCGACGCGCAGCGTTTCCGGCAGCCGCGCGTCCTGCAGCATCACCCCGATGCCGCGGCGCGCCTCGATCCGCTGCGGATCCATGCCGAACAGTTCGACCTCGCCGGCATCGGCGCGGATCAGGCCGAGCAACAGGCCGATCGCGGTGGTCTTGCCGGCACCGTTCGGGCCAAGCAGGGCCAGCAGTTCGCCGCGGTGCAGTTGCAGGTCAATGCCGTCCAGCGCGCGCAGCGCGCCGTAGGATTTGCCTGCGCCGCGCAGCTGCGCCAGCACGCCGTCGTCCTTCCTCATCTCGCCGCCTCCATCGTGGATGCCGGCATGCTCCGCCGTGATTGACGCATGTGACATCCGCGGCCGTCAGCCGAATCACATGACAACCATCACCTGATCGATACGGGCGATGCCGTTAGCCTGCTCACCACTGGGCAAGCGACGGGCGATGCACGGCCAGCGTCGGTGCGGCCGACAAGCGATTCCGGAACCGGCATTGATGTGTAAAGGAAACTTGACACACAAAAACGCTTGCGTGAAGGTGGCTGCCACGCCCGTGGCGATCCTCGCCGCATCCATCCTCCACTCACGTCCCTCCCACACTCGGTTCCCATGAACACTCCCTCCGACCTGCTCAACTCCCTGAAGATCGACCGCAGCGCGCCACCGCCGCCGCCCTCGCGCAAGGGGCTGTGGATCGGGCTGGCGGCAGCCGGCGTGGCGGTGCTGCTCGCGGGCGCTGCGTTCGCGCTGCTGGGCGGCAAGGACATCGAGGTGCGGGTGGCCGAAACCACCGCCATCGGCAGCGGCGGCACGGGCAGCGCGTCGGTGCTGGACGCGACCGGCTACGTGGTGGCGCGGCGGATGGCCACGGTCTCGGCCAAGGTCACCGGCAAGGTGCGCGAGATCCTGATCGAGGAAGGCCAGCGGGTCGAGGAAGGCCAGGTGCTGGCGCGGCTGGATCCGGTCGATGCCAATGCCCAGCGCGCGCTGTCGGCCTCGCAGCTGGCAGCGGCGCAGAGCCAGATCGCCAGCGTGCGGGCGCAGCTGAAGGAGGCCGAGGCCGGCGCCACGCGCCTAGCCACGCTGGTGCAGCAGCAGCTGGTGTCGAAGGCGCAGTACGACCAGGCCATCGCCCAGCGCGATGCCCTGCGCGCCCAGCTCGCCACCGCGCAGCGCAATGCGCAGGTCGCCGACGACGGGTTGCGCATCGCCGACAACGGCGTGGACAACACCATCGTGCGCGCGCCGTTCGCCGGCGTGGTCATCGCCAAGGCGGCGCAGCCGGGCGAAATCGTTTCGCCGCTGTCGGCCGGCGGCGGCTATACCCGCACCGGCATCGGCACCATCGTCGACATGGCCTCGCTGGAAGTGGAAGTGGAAGTCGGCGAGGCCTACATCGGCCGGGTCAAGCCGGGCATGCGCACCGAGACCGTGCTCAACGCCTACCAGGACTGGAAGATCCCGGGCCGGGTCATCGCCATCATTCCCGCCGCCGACCGCGGCAAGGCCACGGTCAAGGTGCGGGTGGGGCTGGACGCGAAGGGCGACTCGCGCATCGTGCCCGACATGGGCGCGCGCGTCGGCTTCCTGGAAGACGCCAGGCCGGCGCAGGCCGACGTGAAACCGGGCGTGCTGGCGCCGGCCGCCGCCATCGTGCAGCGCGGCGACAAGGACGTGGCCTTCGTGGTGGTGGGCGACAAGGTCGCGCAGCGCGTACTGACCCTGGGCCGCACGCTGGGCGACGACCGCGAAGTGCTGTCCGGCCTGGCCGGCGGCGAGCGGGTGGTGCTCGATCCGCCGGACGCGCTGGCCGATGGCGCGCGGGTGAAGATCGCGCGCGACGACGCCGGCAGCGACAACGAATGACTCCCTCCTCCATCGCCGCATCGCAACGGAGTACCGCATGAGCACCCTCGTCAGCATCCGCAACCTGCACAAGACCTACCAGCGCGGCCCGGAGAAGGTCGACGTGCTGAAGGGCATCGACCTCGACATCACCCGCGGCGATTTCGTCGCGCTGATGGGGCCGTCGGGCTCCGGCAAGACCACCCTGCTCAACCTGATCGGCGGGCTGGATTCGCCCACCGCCGGCAGCATTGAAGTCGCCGGCCAGCACATCGAGAAACTGGGCTCCGGCCAGCTGGCGCACTGGCGCAGCAACAACGTCGGCTTCGTGTTCCAGTTCTACAACCTGATGCCGACCCTGACCGCGCAGAAGAACGTCGAGCTGCCGCTGCTGCTGACCCGGCTGTCGGCCGCGCAGCGCCGCCAGAACGCGGCGGTCGCGCTGGAGCTGGTCGGCCTGAAGGATCGCGGCAAGCATCGCCCGAACGAACTGTCCGGCGGCCAGCAGCAGCGCGTGGCGATCGCCCGCGCGATCGTCTCCGATCCCACCCTGCTGATCTGCGACGAACCCACCGGCGACCTCGATCGCGCTTCGGCGGAGGACATCCTGGGCCTGCTGCAGGAACTCAACCGCACCCACGGCAAGACCATCGTGATGGTGACCCACGACCCGAAGGCCGCCGAGTACGCCACCCATACGCTGCACCTCGACAAGGGCAACCTGGTCGAGCAAGCCGCGCATGCCGCATGACATCTCCTCCCCCTGCTTGCAGGGGGAGGTTGGGAGGGGGTTTGAGGCGCGCAGCGCCGGGTTTCCCGATCAAGGAGCAACCCCTCCCCAACCCTCCCCTGCATCCGCAGGGGAGGGAGCAGAACAGGAGGCAACATGAAGTACTTCCATCTCGTCTGGGCCGCGCTCTCGCGCAGCAAGACCCGCACCCTGCTCACCCTGCTGTCGGTGGTGGCGGCGTTCCTGCTGTTCGGGATGCTGGATTCGGTGCGCGTCGCGTTCAATTCCGGCGGCAGCGTGGCCGGCGCCAACCGCATGGTGACGATGTCGCGGCTGTCGATCACGCAGATGCTGCCCTACAGCCTGGACGCGCAGGTACGCGCGGTGCCGGGCGTGAAGAAGGCCGCCTACGCGGCATGGTTCGGCGGCATCTACCGCGACCCGAAGAACTTCTTCGCCAACTTCAGCGTGAGTCCGGACTACCTGGACCTGTATCCGGAGTTCAAGCTGCCGGACGCGCAGAAGCAGGCGTGGCTGGCCGACCGGCGCGGCGCCATCGTCGGCGAGGCGCTGGCCAGGCAGTTCGGCTGGAAGGTCGGCGACACCATCCCGCTGCAGGCCACCATCTTCCCGACCAAGGGCAGCAACGACTGGCAATTCACCTTGCGCGGCATCTACAAGGTCGATGATCCCAAGCAGAAGGCGCAGGAGCGCGTGCTGTTCTTCCATTGGAAGTACTTCGACGAAGCCAACGACTACGTGAAGGGTCGGGTCGGCTGGTGGATCGTGGAGCCCACCGGTGGCGACGCCGCCGACCGCGTGGCCAGGGCCATCGACAAGCTCAGCGAGAATTCCGACCACGAGACCAAGACCCAGAGCGAGGCCGCGTTCAACCAGAGCTTCGCCAAGCAGTTCGCCGACATCGGGCTGATCGTGTCCGCGATCATGGGCGCGGTGTTCTTCACCCTGCTGCTGCTGACCGGCAACACCATGGCGCAGGCGGTGCGCGAGCGCATCCCGGAGCTGGCGGTGCTGA
>JAANMX010002896.1_pt1 | contig 16030 bp, 15 predicted proteins | sample 7279681 | NCBI WGS metagenome assembly JAANMX01 (sample SAMN14094542, study PRJNA606508) | bioreactor metagenome | isolation source: A lab-scale SPAN reactor treating ammonium-rich wastewater day 351 | place: Ireland: Galway | collected 2018-01-01
ATCGACGAAGCCTTCGAGAAAGCCAAGAAGATGGCGTAAAAAGGTCGGGTGGATGCTTTCACGGTGTCCGCCAACCTGTTTACTCCCGCTTTTTGTAGAGTTCCAGAGGAATCCAGATGGCCAACACCATACATGTCGACGTTGTCAGCGCCGAAGAATCCATCTTCTCCGGCGAGGCGCGCTTTGTTGCCCTGCCCGGCGAAGCGGGTGAACTGGGCGTCTATCCGCGCCACACGCCGCTGATCACCCGCATCAAGCCGGGCTCGGTGCGCATCGAGATGGCCGACGGCAGCGAGGAGTTCGTTTTCGTGGCCGGCGGCATTCTTGAAGTTCAACCCGACTGCGTCACGGTGCTGTCCGACACGGCTGTGCGCGGCAAGGACCTGGACGATGAAAAGGCCAACGCTGCCAAGGCGGCCGCCGAGGAAGCCGTGAAAAACGCCAAGGGCGAGCTGGATTTGGCGCGTGCCCAGTCCGAGCTGGCCATCATGGCAGCCCAGATTGCGGCTTTGCGCAAGTACCGCCAGAAGAAGTAAGCCAGCCGCCACACCCTTCGGGGTGTCGCAACCAAGCCGCCTGTGCCTGCAGGCGGCTTTTTTTTTGCACAGCGCAATGCCTAGTGAATGATGGGCGCGTCGGGCAGTTCGTTGCTGAGCGCCGTCCCTGGAGGGGCCGGAAAATGCTGTTCGAGCAGCGTTGAGACCTCGTCAAGTGCCAGCATGAGGCCATCTTCCCAATGTCCCTCTCGGAGCGGGATCCGCATCCGGGAGATCATTTCGGTCCATCGCTCCGGAGGGACATGCCGATTCAGTCCGCGATCAGCAACGATTTCGATCGCGTGTTCTGCCATCAGCAGATAGATCAGGATTCCATTGTTGTTCTCGGTATCCCACACGCGCAATTTGCCAAAGATTGTGATGGCGCGCTCTCGCGCAGCAGCGTTGCGAGAGAGATAGCTCAAGGGCAGGGAGGACTCGACATAAATGCGGACTTGCCCGGTATGCCGTGATTCACTGGCAGCAATGCGGCCCTGAATCCGGGTGCGAATGGCTGGGGACAGGCTGCGATCGGCATAGCCCACGAGCGCGAACCCGATGTGACGGGCCACGCGGCCCAGGTGTTTGAAAAAACCTGACATGGCTACCAGTCTCCGGAAGCGCCGCCGCCACCAAAATCACCTCCACCCCCTGAACCGAAGTCGCTGCTGCTGCCACTGCCGCTCCAGCTACCGGAGGACGATCCGGCGGACCAAGGGGTGCTGTGCCGACTGCTTCCCGGCCCCGAACCGGCGGAACTGAGCGCACCCCAGACCCACCCCAGCAGTCCTGCGAAAGCGGCCAACAAGTAGCTTCGGGTGAACAGATAGGCCAAAAAACCGGTGCCCAGACCCACCAGCAGCACGCCGAACACCGGACCGAAAACCGCGCGAGCGACAGCAGCACCGATCGGTACGGCAAAGAAGAGAAAAATGCCGATGTCAGTCCAGCTGAATCCCTGGGATGGGGCGGTAGACGCCACTGAATCCGCGGTCGGAGCGGGCAGCGACTCACTGCGGATCAATGCAGAAATCTGGGAAATGGCCGCATCGAGACCAGCTGCAAAACGTCCTTGTTTGAAATGCGGCGTGATCGCTTCATCAATGACGCGTTTGGCAGCGAGATCGGGTACGGCGCCCTCCAGGGATTTTGCGACTTCGATGCGAATCTTGCGATCTTCCTTGGCCACGAGCAGCAGCAAGCCGTCACCGACATTTTTTCTTCCGATTTTCCAGGTGTTGGCTACCCGGTTGGAATAGGAAGCAATGTCCTCCGGAGCCGTCGTCATGACCATCAGGACAACGACTTGCGCCCCTGTTTCCTGCTCGAAAGCAGACAGGCGCGATTCCAATGCGGAAGATTCGGCTGCTGACAGTGTGCTGGTCTGGTCGATCACCCTTGCTGTGAGCGCAGGAACGGCCTGAACCCCCTGTCCGAAGACAGGGGTCGGTTGAAATGCTATAAATAATATAGCTATCAGCGCCCGTAAATAGATGATTACAGGCATATTTAACTAAAACTAAGGCTTGCTGAAGTCGACGGACGGGGGTGAGGCAATTTGCGCCTCGTTGGCAACGGTAAAGGACGGTTTGGTGGAATAGCCGAACACCATCGCTGTCAGATTGCTGGGGAAGCTGCGCGCCAGCACGTTGTATTCCTGAATGGACTGGATGTAGCGGTTGCGCGCCACGGTGATCCGGTTTTCCGTGCCTTCGAGCTGCACGCGCAGATCGCGAAAGCCCTGATTGGCTTGCAGAGTGGGGTAGCGCTCAGAAACGGCCATGAGTCGCGACAGCGCCGAAGACAATTCGCCTTGTGCCTGCTGAAAGCGGGCAAAAGACGCCGGATCGTTGAGTGTTTCCGGCGACACCTGGATGGACGTGGCCTTGGCGCGCGCCTCAATGACCTTTGTCAGTGTTTCCTGCTCGAAATTGGCTTCCCCCTTGACGGTATTGACAATGTTCGGAATCAGGTCGGCGCGGCGCTGGTACTGGTTGAGTACCTCGCTCCAAGCCGCCTTGGATTGCTCATCCAGTCGCTGGAAATCGTTATAGCCACAGCCGGAGAGGGCCAGCATGGCAACCAGGAGGGCAAGAAGGCGTTTCATGGTGGGCATGGGCGCGCGACCCCCAAGGGCGAAGGTGCCAGGTCGCGGGCGCAAATGCATTGTGCCGCAAACCGAATGAGCGGCGCAGTGCAGAATCGGCGCATGGACGATATCGTGAAACAGGCCATGATCAAATGGCCTAACGTGCCCGACTGCTACGGCTGGTTGGGGCTGGACGCGCGCGGACGCTGGTTCATCCGCGACCAAGCGACACAAGCATCCGGAGACTTTCCGGCCCAGAAGGGATCGGAGCTCCGGCATGAAAAGTTGCTGGATTTCGTGGCTCGCAACTATGAGAGCGATGCGAAGGGGCAATGGTTGTTCCAGAATGGACCCCAGCGGGTCTACGTGGAACTCGAATGCACGCCATGGATCTGGCGCATGGAACCGGACGGTTCGATCCGCTCGCACACCGGTGAAAAGGTCACCGCTTTGCGCTGCCTGGTGGATGAAGCCGGCAAAGTGTATTTGGTGACTGAGTTGGGCTTGGGCCTGTTGCAGAGCCAGGACGTTGGCATGGCCGCGTTGCAGATCGAAAGCGGACTGTGGATACCGGAATCCGTGTCCGCCTCTGATCTGGAGAGCATGTTTGGTTTTGTGCGAAGCCCCCAGGTCCGCCAGCGGGGGGCGCAACTTCAACAGCCCCATGCTCAAGGGGTGTAGAACTGGACCATCTCAGAACAACAGCCGACGTGGCCGGCTGTTGGTGGGGATGCGCACGGGCCCTAGAGCGCCCGCCCGCAGATCGGCGCCGTGAATTAATTGCCTGCAGGCGCCGCTGCAACAGGTTCGGGTGCGGCAAAAGAGGCGCCAGCTGTGTTGGCCAGATAAGCGACAGCACGGGCAATCTCGATATCGGAGAAATCGCCACCACCCTGCGCAGCCATGGCATTCTTGCCCTTCAGTGCAGACTGCACCAGTGCATCAAAACCCGTGGAAATGCGGGGTCCCCACGCAGCAGCGTCGGCCATCTTGGGCGCTCCGGCCGCGCCTGTCGCATGGCAGGCAGCGCACTGTGCCTTGAAAACCTCTTCGCCCGATTTCAGCGCGCGATTGGCATCGCGAATTTCAACCCGTCCAACCTTCTGAATGCGCTCCGAGGTGGCGCGCTCGGGATTGGCCGCGCCGGGCGCCAGCTTGTTGGCCGAGGTGATGTACATCACCAGACCGATGATGACGAAAACCGGGAGCACGAAGGCATACAGGACAGCAGCCAGCAACTGCTTCGGGTTCTTGATGGGGCCCGTGTGGGCGTCTTCATTGTGGGTGGAGCTCATGGGGCCTTAGTGCGAGTCGCTTGACATGGATCAGAAATTATAAAGGCGGCTCCCAATGTGGCAATCGATGTGTCTGCCGCACCGGGATGCATTGCCATGCCATAATCCAAGGCTCTGCAACGGGTGCTTGCACCCGGAGGCGGGTGAATGATTGCGGCTGTAGCTCAGTGGATAGAGTATTGGCCTCCGAAGCCAAGGGTCGTGGGTTCGATCCCCGCCAGCCGCACCAAGCGTGAAATCCTCATAAAAATCAACAACTTACGTTGGTTTTGGATGGGGGTATCATCCACTTTGCTCATCCAGCTCCCCTCGGAGCTGCCTCGTGAGCATCAAAACCCCCCGCCTCATCCGCGACCGCTGCGGTGTCTACTACTTTCGTTTCGTGGTGCCTACCACTTTGCGGCAAACTGTCGGCAAGACTGAATTGCGGCGTAGCCTGAGGACCAAGGACGCTGCACTCGCCCGTCAAAAGGCATTGGCACTGTCACTGGCTGTGGAGGCAATCACCGTGAACCCCAAGTTCCTCTCCAACCCGACGCTGGGGGATTTCGCCCACCTGCTTCGGAGCGATGCAGACATTCGCAAAAAAATCAAAATCGACGTTGACCGTGGCACCATGGAGGTGGACACGCTTGAAGAAGCCAAGATGGCATCCAGCCTCTTGACAAGTATGGTCGAAGCCCGTAGGCAGTTGGCGGAAGTGAAGGTGGCAAAAATCACCGAGGTCCTGCCCAAGAGCAAAACAGGAATCACGCTGAAGCAGGCGAAGGATGATTACCTGAACGAGCGGAAGGCGATTCTCAAAGGAACGACATGGCGGAAGCAGCGCGGTGTCATCGAAGCGTTTGTTGCGTCGCAAGGCGACAGAGACCTCGGGTTGGTCGAGGCAACGCACGTCAGTGCATATAAAAAAGAGATGCTGGCTGCCACCCGTGAAGGCACGACCATCAACGACCACATCTCCATCCTTAACGGCTTCTTTGACTATTGCATTGCCAACAAGTTGGTCAACATGGTCAACCCAGCGGCGGGCTTGTTTATCAAGGGTGCCAACAAAAAGATAGTCAGTTACCAGCCGTTTAACGTGGATGAACTGGGACGCATTTTTAACCCAGTGGTCTACCGCAAGAAGATGGTGATGCCCGACTGCTACTGGGGTCCACTCATTGCACTGTTCACGGGTGCCCGTGCCGAAGAGATTGCCAGCCTGGGAAAGGACGATGTGTACCAGTTGCATGGGCACTGGGTCTTTCACATCAGGCGTGGCAAAACCAAGAATGCACAGCGAATCGTTCCTGTCCACGACAAGTTGATTGATTTAGGCTGGATTCGATACATTGAATGGTTGAGGAGCACGGACTACAAGATGGTGTTCCCCCATCTTATGGACGGAGCCAATGGCTACAAAAAGAATCTCAGCCGAGCATTCGGAATCTTGTTAGACCAACCCGAAATCAACATTGTGGACGAGTTGAAGGTGTTTCACTCGTTCAGGCACACGGTCATTACCAAACTAACTGCCGCAGGACTCAATGAAGGCTTGAAGCGGGCATTGGTCGGACACGATAGCGACTCACCTGACGATGCACACGGCACTTACATTCACTTGGACCACGTTGGTGTTAAAGAGAGGCGGGATGCGGTTCAGAAGTTGGAATACGAAGGGCTTGGGCTGGACGGGCTGGCAATCGAGGGCGATGCTTTCGAGGACCTCATCGACCAACGCCTGACACAGCGAGAGCGACGCAGCAAAAAAGCAGTTGCGAGAAGCAAGGCAAAGCAACAGGAAAAGGCAGTCGCCAAGAAGGCTTCAAACAAGCGCCACATGGGTCCTTGACCCGCCGAGCGTCACTGCGTAATCGACGCCGACAGCCACTGCAACAATGGGTGGCACATCACTATTCAATCTATGCCATTTCTCGACTGGGTCAACAAGAGCCAAGCCAAGGAGACCACAAGGGCGGTCCCGTATCACTTGCTCAAACAAGAGGCTGCCTATGGCGAGCCGTCGGACAACCTGCTGATACAGGGTGACAACCTGTTGGCACTCAAAGCCCTGATTCCGTTCTACGCTGGACAGGTCAAGTGCATCTTCATTGACCCACCGTACAACACGCAGAGTGCGTTCGAGCACTACGACGACAAGTTAGAACACAGCCAGTGGCTGTCGATGATGTATCCCCGACTCGTCTTGCTGCGGGAGTTGCTTGCAGAGGACGGCAGCATTTGGGTTGCTATTGATGAGCGAGAGGGGCATTACCTCAAAGTTCTAATGGATGAAATCTTTGGGAGGAAAAAGTTCATCGCATCAATCATCTGGGAGAACTTCTACGGGCGCAGCAACGCTGCTGCGATTTCGCCAGCACATAACTACATTCATTGCTACGCCCCGTTAGGCGAAGACTGGAAAAAGGTAAGGCAGCTTTTGCCAAGGGGTGAAAAAAGCGCGAGCAAATACACCAATACAGACAACGACCCAAGAGGGTTATGGAGACTCGGACCAATCTTTGCGCCAGAGGAGCGGCACGAAGACCTCATGTACACGATTGAGACGCCTTCTGGCAGAAAGGTATCGCCTCCAAAAGGTAGCCACTGGAGAATGTTAGAACCAGAGTTCTGGGAAATGGTCCGCGATGGTCGTATCACTTTTGGTGAGAAGGGCGAGAACATACCTGCAATCAAACTGTTCCTGAATGAAGTCCAAGATGGACTCGTCCCGAGAAGTATTTGGAAGCATGATGAGGCGGGGCACACACAAGATGCCAAGCGTGAGGTTATGACGCTGTTTCCTGGGGAGACGCCTTTCGGTACGCCGAAGCCAGAACGCCTCATTCATAACATCTTGCAGATTGCAACCAAGGCAGGTGATTTAGTTCTTGACTCGTTTCTTGGGTCTGGCACGACAGCAGCAGTTGCCCACAAGATGGGACGCCGTTTTATCGGTATTGAAATGGGAGAACACGCACAGACACATTGCGTTCCACGCTTGCAGAAAGTCATAGCGGGAGAGCAAGGCGGAATCAGCAAGGACGTGGGCTGGCAAGGCGGTAGCGGCTTCCGCTTTTGTACCTTGGGCGATGCAGCGTTTGACGAGGATGGGCGCATCAGTGAGTCGGTCCGCTTTGCATCCCTTGCAGCGTTCGTGTGGCACTTCGAGACGGGGGAGCCATTCACGCAGGAGTTCAGCAGCCCCATGCTGGGCGTTCACAACGGGGTGGCGTATTACCTGCTGTTCAACGGTATCTTGGGCGACCGCCGCCCCGCAGCAGGCAACGTGCTGACCAAGGCAGTGCTGCAACACATCAAGGACCTGTTCCCACACGATGGACCCATGGTGGTCTACGGAGAGACCACTCGACTGGGCGAAGCCACGCTGGCTGCTGAAGGTGTCACTTTCAAGCAGATTCCTTACGACGTGAAGGTGCGGTGAAGCCCATGTTGCAACTCAAAAGTTACCAAACCCGCTCCCTTGCCGTACTGGGCGAGTTCCTGGATGCCACACGCAAGCAGCCATTGACCGATGCCTACGCCAAGGTGCTGGCACAGCAGGGACGCCAAGACCCATATCACGCCATCTTCGGTGATGTGCCCAGTGTGTGTCTGCGGGTGCCCACAGGGGGCGGCAAGACCATCATGGCAGCCCACAGCATTGCCTTGGCAGGCAAAGCCGTGCTGGACAGCGATGCCCCGCTGGCACTGTGGCTGACACCATCGGACACGATACGTACACAGACCCTTGAAGCCCTTGCCAATGCCCGCCACCCGTACAGGCAGGCACTGGCGCACTATTTCGGTGACAGGGTGAAGGTATGTGATTTGGAAAGCCTGCAAACCATCAGCCCGCACGATGTGGGAAAGTCGTGCATCGTTGTGGTGGCGACCATCCAGTCGTTCAACGTGTCGGACACGGGCAAACGCAACGTCTACTCGTTCTTTGAAGAGTTGGCACCGCACTTCGACAACTTGCCGCCCAACGTGCAATCTGGGCTGGAACAGGTCAAGGCGGAGGACTTGGAAGTGCAACGCTACCTCACGCCCAAGGACGTTGGACGGGTCAAGTATTCGGTGGCGAACTGGCTCAACCTGCAACGCCCCATCGTGATTGTGGACGAAGCCCACAACAACCGCACAGACCGATTTTTTCAGACGTTGGGCAGGCTCAACCCCAGTTGCATCATCGAGTGGACCGCCACGCCCGTACCTGGCAACAACGTGCTGCACCACGTATCGGCGCAGGAACTGAAAGCCGAAGAGATGGTGAAGTTGCCTATCGTTTTGGCAGAGCACCCCGACGGTTGGCAGGCGTGTGTGCGGGATGCCATCCTGACACGCCAGCGGCTTGCTATTGAAGCCCAGCATGAGACGGACTACATCCGACCCATCGTGTTAATTCAAGCCATGCCAAAGGGCGGTGAAGCGACCGTGGACGTGGTGCGGCAGTACCTGATTGAGCAGGAGAACATCCCCTCCGAGCAGATTGCAGTAGCAACGGGCACACAGAAGGAGTTGGACGGTATCAACCTGTTCGACCGTGCCTGCAAGATTCAGTTCGTCATCACGGTGGAAGCCTTGAAGGAAGGGTGGGACTGTTCGTTTGCCTACGTGCTGGCATCCCTGCAATCGGTCAACTCGTCCAAGGACGTCGAGCAATTATTGGGTCGAGTCTTGCGGATGCCCTATGCCAAGTCCCGCACCCGTGAGGCACTGAACAAGGCGTATGCCCATATCGTGGCAGACAACTTCGCACAGGCTGCATCGAGTTTGAAGGACCGCATGGTGCAGAACATGGGCTTCGAGCGGTTGGAGACGGCATCACTGGTGCTGCCACAACAGCCCTTGTTCCCAATGACACCCACGGGTGCCATGCCACCGAGCAAGGCGATGCCCTTGCCCGATGGTTATATCCAACTGCCCGAGGTGCCTGACACCACGCACTGGACCGATGAAGTCAAGAACGTGGTGGACATACGGCACACCACGCAAGGGGCAGCCTTGACCTTCAAGGGCGACTTGGATGCAGAGACCTTGAAGCAGGTTGAGGGCTTTGTCACGAAAAGCGTCAAGCCCAAGCATCAGGACGCCATCAAGCAGCAGTTCAACGACCACCGAGCCGCAAGGCAAGCCCTGCGGGCACCTGCACAACTGGGCGTGCAATTCGCAACCATTCCCCAACTGTGCCTGTTCGACGGCGCACACCTTGAACTGGTGGAGCGGGAGACGTTGGCAGAGTTGGGCGACTGGGACTTGCTGGGGCAGCCCGTGCAGTTGCAAGGTTTCGTGATTCACGAGACGGTCCACTCGTTCGAGATTGACGTCAACGGGGAGCGGGTCAAGTACAAGTTGATTGGTGCGGAGCAGTTGCACCTGAATGACATGGCAACCCAAGTGACCGAGCGTGACTTGGTGCGTTGGCTGGATGTGCAACTACGCAGACAGTACCTTTCACAGCCCGTGCTGCAAGGCTACCTGACCAAGATGGTGTCTCACCTGCTTGGGGACCGTGGCATCGGTCTCACCGCTTTGGTCCGTGCCAAGTTCCAGTTGGTGGCAGCCTTGGAGACCGAGATTGAGCGGCTACGCAAGGAAGCCATCGGCAAAGGTTTTCAACTTCGTCTGATGGACATGACGGTGCCGACCTTGGAGCAGATGGCTCACTTCTCGTTCCACTTCCAGCCTGGTCAGTACCCTGCCAATCGGCTCTATACAGGCGGCTACGAGTTCAACAAGCACTTCTATCCTGTCATTCACGATTTGCGTGAAAAGACCGCTGCAGGTAACGATGCGGAAGAGTTTGTTTGTGCCCGTGCGATTGATGCACACCCCAAGGTCAAGCACTGGGTGCGCAACATCGAATCCCAGCCCAAGTTTTCGTTCTGGCTGCCCACGGGCACGGATTACTTCTATCCTGACTTCGTGGCAGAACTGACCGATGGACGCATCCTTGTGATTGAGTACAAAGGCGAGCCCTACAAGACCAACGACGACTCACGCCAGAAGCGGCAAGTGGGCGAACAGTGGGCACGAACCAGCAACGGACGTTGCCTGTTCCTATTTGCGGTGGCTGACGATGACGGGCGGAGTGTGGCACAGCAGATCAACGCAGTTATCGACTGACCCCGCAATGCCTTGTCCTGCTTGCCAGTAGCGTACAAGCCGCAACCTGTTTTCGGAGGGGCTTGACTCACAGCCCCCGTTTTCTTCTGTGTCGGTGCAGGCTACCCGTATCAGAGTCCTATCTTCCCCTTGGGGTTCTCTGGCTCTCTTGGTTCGGGCACATCTGTCTCCAGTTGCTCTGCCTCCAGCAAGCTCTCTGCTTCCACAGGGGATATGGAGTAAAACTCGATATAGCTCATCTTGTCTGCCAAGGAGCCATCGCTCAGGCGTTCCTTAAAGAAGTACTGATGGAAGTGCGCGCCCTTGGCTCGCGGATCACTCTCGGTAGCAGACTCGAAGCGCTTTATCTCACCAACAAGCAGCTTTCCCAAGCACTCTTGAAGCGTCTGCCCATCGTCATTCGGTTTGTTTTGACCAAAGCTGGTGCCCTCGCAATCAAACTGGATGTGCGTGCCCACAAAGCGTTCTGATCCGACTTGATACGAAACGCACAATTTCTCATTCGTACCATCGGCAACGCCTGCATACAACCACGGTAGTTGATGCTTTGCGTGCTTTGTGAACAAAGCTACTTTTCTTCGCAAATATACTTCCAGATTCATTTGGCAGGTCTTTTCATGTGTCTTGAAGATAGCATCTACGACGATGGCGAATGGATGTGCGGGCACTGCATCGCCCGCTACGCTGGCTGACAAAAACGGGGGCACGAAGCCCCCGTTTTTCTTCCATGCCGGTGTAAGTAACCCATATTGGGATCACCAAACCCCCAAAAGTAACCTCATTGGGAGACATTCGTTTTGCGAAAGGTGGAACAATTTATCTTGTCATCGGCAACACTGAAAGCACAGAAATGAAAGCAAAAAAGACGCCGTGGACATGACCTGCGGCGTCGTTTGGCTCCGCATGGTCACCACATTGAAAATGAAAGGAGCCAACTATGTGGAATCAATCAATAAGCGACGAGAGTCGCATTCGACTCAATGACGATGAGCGAGAACTTTGGGTGAACAACAATGAATGCCTTTATCAAGCATATATCGCGTTTGGTCAGACGATACGGGTGTACATAAAGGCAAATCGCTCTTACATAGACGCACATGCCAGTGCGGTTCTGGAAGGGGGGCAGGCATGAGCATCAGCATCCAGTCACCCAGTCAATCGAGCGGCACCTTCACCATGGTGGAGTTCAAGCAGATTGCATACAGCCGCAACGGTTGTCCCCGCTGGCAATTCACCATGGCGGAGACACACGCGACAACACCCATCACGTTCGTGACGGCATCAGGGGCATCTTCAGCCTACGGTGCAAGTCCGCGTAGTTCTGACATCGGTGAGCAATACCAAGTCCGATACCACCGCACCAAAGGCGGCAATCTGGTGGCAGACGCATGGAGCAAGGTGGGAGCCTCCGACTTCCCGACGGACGGAAACCCGCACCCTTGACGTGGGGTGAGTCTTTTGGGAAACCTAAAGCAGGCGAGCAGCAAGCAATGTTGTCAGCGGTTTTGCAAACCCCCTGACAACGCTTGGCTGGCTCGCCAGCAAGAAGAAAAAAGGGGGACAAAGCCATGCCACATCCATTACTACCGTCGGCAAGCCTGCGCTCGCGGTTCGATATATATCTGACCCCGACGGAGTTGTCACACATCAAGGCTCAAGCAGCCGCTGCACACTTGTCTGCGTCCGCATTCATACGAAAGGCGGCGCTGGGCAGGAAGATAGAAACACCGCCCAGCCCCATCAACATGGAGGCGTGGAGGTCACTGGCGAAGGTTGGTAACAACCTCAACCAGTTGGCATACGCCGTTGCGTCAGGGCGAGCCCACGGGGTGGACGCTGGCGTGATTCAAGACCTTGCCGAGCAAGTCCGTCAACTCCGCCTTGTCCTTGTGAATCACAAGGGGGAGGCGTGATAGCGAGGATTGTTAAAGGCAAAGGTTTTCGTGGTGCCCTCAACTACCTACTGGGAGAACGGGGGCAGATTATCGGCGGCAACATGGCGGGCAGAACTGCCCGTGAGTTGGCAGCCGAGTTCAAACACGTGCGACTGCTACGCCCCAAGGTGGGCAAAGCAGTGGTGCACATCCCACTGTCCGCACATCCGTCAGACCGACCGCTGACCGATGCGGAGATGGCTGCCATCGCAGAGCGAGTGGCAACGGCACTGGGCTACGAGCACAGCCCCCGTGTCGTCATCCGCCATCACGACACGGAGCATCAACACGTCCACCTGCTGCTATCCAAGATAGACAGCAACGGGCAAGCCGTGTCCGATGCACATGACTACCGAAAAGCCGAGCAAGTGCTGCGGCAAATCGAACTGGACCACGGGCTGACCCGAGTGGCAACGCCCAGCCCGAAAGCAAGACAGCCACGGGCACTGCAAACAAACAACATCAAGGAGACAGACATGAAAACAAACAACGAACACGACCAGGACACCGACGCTCCAGCCAGCGATAGCGAATTGGCACAGCACCGACCTGTCATGCCAGAGATGAGCATGAAGGACACAACGGACTACGGTTCAAAACACAGCAACATCAACGCACGACGCAACGCCAAGCGGCACTTGGTCTCACCCGAGTACGAGCAGTGGGCAAGGCAACTGTTCGGAGGCGAGTTGGTGGGAATCAAACAGGGGGTGCAAGGCAACGAACTGTTATTCGGACCGCCCAAGGTGATTCGTGACCACGGACAGACCATTACGGCACACGCCATGCCTGACCAAGAGGCGGCACAGAAGATGGTTTCTATGGCGAAAGCCAAGGGCTGGAAACACGTGACGTTCGATGGCACCGACAGTTTCGTGCGTGAAGCCATGCGGCAAGCCCTGATGAGTGGATTGACTGTGGAAGCTGCCAACCTGCACCAAGCGGGCTTGTTGGATGAGGTTAAGGCACAGGTCAGCGGACAAGCCATGGTGGCACTCATGGGCAGCAAGCCCGTGACGGCGGAACTGCTGGACAAGTTCCGCCAGCGGCGGCAGGAGCAAGGCAGTTTGGACAAAGGCTATCAACCACGTAAGCCGTGGTTCAAGCCCTGAGATAGAGATAACCCATACAACAACAAGGAGCAGCACATGAAAGGGAAAACGACCGCTGGCAAGCAAGCCAGCACAAAGAGTAAGACCACAGTAGCGGCAGCGACCCGCTATGTCAGTTTCAACTTCGACGAGATAGCGAAACTTAAAGAGGTGGACAAGGACGAATCGCACAGAGGCAAGATGTGCCTGCGGTGCTGGCGGCTCTACTTCGAGCTCAAAATCCTTGCCGACTTCAAGACAGGTGTCGTGGGGACGTTCGGTAAACAGAAACTCAGTTATGAGCGACTGGCACAGATGGTCACGATTCCCGTGACCAAAGGCTCCACGGGAGCCACGCGAACCATCGACGGCAAGGAGGTCAAGCGGTTGCTGGACACGCTCACAGCCGAGGGGTTGGTCACGGACGTGAGCATCTTGGAACAACGCCTGACGCTCAGGCTGCCGCTGTCCCCCATGAAGGCAGGGAACAGGGATACCACGACGGTCGAACAAGTTGCGACCGTCACACCATTGGAGCAGCCTGCCATGGTGTCAACGGCTGCTCCAATGGCGGTCAATGGACGTGACGTTGAGGACGACTGGGTGGACGTGGACTTCGACGACCTGTTTGGCAACCAGACCGCAGCACTGGCGGCAACATCGGCAAAGACCCCGGCAACCAAGGGGGGCAGGTTGCCGACCGAGGCACCTGGCGAAATGGCTGTAAGTGCCTGTTTTGATGAGCAATTCGGCTTGTCTGACCCGTCTCTATCAGTATTGACTTCAATAAAGCCTCAATACCCTTTTCCAGTAATGGGTCAGGCAGAGCAAGGCTCTGCCCCTGTCCGTGCCGAAGGCACGGACTCGTTTAGAAAGGGGTATGAAGGCAGCCGCAATCTGAACGCGGAACAGATACGGGAGCGGATGCGAAGCCAATGCAGGGAAGCCGTGTGGCTGGACACACGTGACAGTGCGACGTTCTTCAAGCAGATGGCAGACTTGGAGGTGGAAGCCGAGGTGTTGGACATGGCATTGAAAAAGCTCAATGCCACTGCCACTGCCATCAAGTCCCCTGCGGCACTGTTCGAGTTTTTGGTCAAAGAGCAGCAGGCAATCCGAAGACGGCGTGCCAACCTTCGGTCGTACTGACCCGAAGCCCTATCACTTACAGATGGAAGGGCGTGACAACGTTCTTGCCATTTGAGAGGGTGGACCCATGGAGGCACAAACACATGGGCAACGTCAGGGAAGAAGTCACGCAACGCATCATCGAAGCCATCGAGAAGGGCACGCCCCCATGGCGTAAGGGCTGGAACGCCAAGGAGCCTTATCGAAACGCCAGGACGGGAGCAGCGTACAAGGGTATCAATCAACTCTTGCTCGCCATGAGCGGCTATGACGACCCGAGATTCTTGACGCTGAAACAAGCCAACGAATTGGGCTGCAAGGTCAAGAAGGGAGAGCGGGGATTCCACATCGTCAAGATGGTCGAAGTTGCCCGCAAGCAGGCTCAGAACTCTGAAACAACGGAGGTGCTGGCAGTAGAGGACCGCAAGGCACTCGTGATGAAATCCTACGTGGTGTTCAATGCCTATCAGATTGAGGGCTTGCCTGCACTGCCCAAGGCAGACAGACACATCGAGCCAATCAAGGCAATCGAAGCGATTGCCCAAGGCATGGAGACCACGGGGTTGTGCATCAAGGTCCATGGAGACCAGCCAGCCTATGTGCCAGCCTTGGACACCATCAAGATGCCCGACATTCACCGATTTCACTCTGCTGAACTTTGGGGGAGCACCCTTTTGCACGAACTGGGACATGCAACGGGCAGTGCCAAGCGGTTGAATCGACAGCATTGCTTTGCACGCTTCGGCTCCGAGTTGTATGCAAAAGAAGAACTCGCCGCCGAGTTGTGTTCAGCGATGATGATGGCGGAACTGGGTGTCACCGAGGGGCTGGAACAGTCCGACAGACACCTCAACAGCCATGCCTCCTACATCGGCTCTTGGTTACAGATACTGCGGCAGGACAAGAACGAGATTTTTAGGGCAGCAGCAGATGCACAGCGGATGGCTGACTACTTGGGGCAATGGAAGCCACAGCCCGAACCACTTGCCGTCACGGAACCAGAGCTTTGCCCTGCGGCAGCCCGACCGCCGAGCCTTCGGGTTTGAAGACGTGGATGACGTCATACACTGGTATCATCCACTTCGGTTCGATTTTTAACGCTGGATTGAGCGTAAGTGATTGACTTGCAATGGAAAAGGCAGGCGTGGGTTCGATCCCCGCCAGCCGCACCAGTGTTTTGAGGTGGATTGATCCGCGTTGCACGAAGTAGCCGAGTGCAATAAATTGAGTTGATGAGTCCGCGAGTTGTGTTGGCCTGAATTTTTAGGCTATAATTTGAGATTGTCCGGAGGGGTGCCCGAGTGGCTAAAGGGGGCAGACTGTAAATCTGTTGGCTTACGCCTACGCTGGTTCGAATCCAGCCTCCTCCACCAATTTGTGAATGCGAAACGCAAAGTCATCCCAAAACGGATGGCTTCGCAAAAGCGGCTTGCGGGTCGCTGATGCGGGAGTAGTTCAATGGTAGAACCCTAGCCTTCCAAGCTAATGACGCGGGTTCGATTCCCGTCTCCCGCTCCATGTTTCGCGTTTGCGGTATTGCAGGTCTTGATCGCGCGAGCGGTCTTCAAGCTGCCCATGTGGCTCAGTGGTAGAGCACTCCCTTGGTAAGGGAGAGGTCGCGGGTCCGATTCCCGCCATGGGCACCACGAATTTCAGGTGCGTCTGCTTGAGATTGCGCCGAAATCCTGTTGTGTAGTTATAGATTTTTTTCGGAGTCGGAAAAATGGCAAAAGGAAAATTCGAGCGCACCAAGCCCCACGTCAACGTGGGCACGATCGGTCACGTGGACCATGGCAAGACGACGCTGACGGCGGCCATCGCCACGGTGCTGTCCGCCAAGTTC
>JAANMX010002900.1_pt1 | contig 16021 bp, 15 predicted proteins | sample 7279681 | NCBI WGS metagenome assembly JAANMX01 (sample SAMN14094542, study PRJNA606508) | bioreactor metagenome | isolation source: A lab-scale SPAN reactor treating ammonium-rich wastewater day 351 | place: Ireland: Galway | collected 2018-01-01
GCGCCTGAGCCGAACTTTTAAGATCGGTCCGCTTGAAAAGAAATTTTTATGCGCTTGGGGCATTCTAAAAGCCCTTACAGATCACGGTAAAACTGGCGCGCCCGGGAAGACTCGAACTCCCAACCTTCTGATCCGTAGTCAGACGCTCTATCCATTGAGCTACGGGCGCGCAATGTAAGGTACCCTTGAAGTGGGGGGACATTACGCGAAACGATCCGCGATTTCAAGTCTTTGAAGCGTTTTGTGAAAAAAAATCAAAAAAGCCGGGTTTTCGCCTGAAAACCTTTACCGTGGACCTGCGTTTATGGCAAAATCCTGCCAAGAGGCCCTGTGAGCCGTTTAGAGGGGTGTTTTTTGTTTGCGCTCTCTGCCCGGCTTTTTGGTATAATGCCCTAAATAACAAGAAATTCGGGTGATAGATTATGGTTGCAGTCGAGAGAGATAATCCGGTGGATCACGATCAGGCCGTTCCCTTTGCGTATATCCGGGCACGAGATAGAAGCCACAGGCAGGGCTGGGCCGTGATCGCGGCGCCGCTCGCGCAGCACGAGCCTTTGCGTGAAGCTATCCGCAGCGTGAAGGGCCGGGGCGACAAGGTCAACCTGCCCAGTCTGATCGAGGCGTTCAAGGGCAAGGTTACGGCTTTCGGGCCAGGCGAAGTCCCGCAGAACATCCGCGAAGCGCTCGATCTTCTCTACAGCGAGGGCGATCCCGAGCAGCCCGCCCTTGATTTCGGCCAGACCTGAGCCCGGGGTTTTCCGCCATGACAAACGAGCGCAACCAGAGCGAGCCGCAACAGGACGCCGGAGCTTCCGGCAAACCCCTTGGGTCATCCCATTGGATTCCTGTCGGTCATGACGTTCAGGAACACGATCTTCCTCCTCTTAAGGCTCTTGCTGGCGCGATCATTCATTCGGACCAACAGAAAAAGCGCGCCGGGCAGGAATTCACCGACGAAGCGCTTTCCGATGCGGCGTCCTTCGTTGAAGTTGGAACTTCAGGTTATCAAGCCGCCACGCAAGTGTCGCTCGCCCCGATCGAGCATGGTTTGTTCGCCTATATCTCGGCCAGCGCGGCCTTATACCTGCTGACGCATATCCATAAGGAAGGTGCGCGGGAGGAAGGGCGGCTGAAAAGCGCTCTTAACCTTCTGGATGAATATCAGAAAAGCCGGGACTCCAATGTTCTGCATAAGGCGGGGCTTGAGCTTGAACAGGTGCCGGACATTAAACTGAACGGCGAAACGTGTTCGCGAACGCTTAGGCTGCTGGATGTCTATGAGATTGGCGGCCGCGTGGCGAATACGGATGTTCCTACCGCCAAGAAAATCGCGGACAAGCTGGCCAGCGTTGGTCATGACGCCGGCCACGCCCTGACTCAGACCTTCAGGAATGCCTACTGGCGCAACCCGATGAATGTCGGGCAGATCTTTATGTCTGCGGTGCGAGCGGCGGCGGTTTCTGTGCGGCTGGCTCATCTTAAGATCACCGGCAGCAATGAGATCCGCCGGGATCATAAAAAAGGACTGTGGGACGATTACCGTGCGCAAGTAGGCGGACCGGAGAGTCAGCCGTTCGATTTGTCCGAGGTCGTTATCGAGGGGATGGAGGAGCAGAATCCGGAGGCGCTTGACCCCAAGATTCTCGAGGAAAGCCTGCACATTGACGCGCAGTATCAGGAATTGGCCAAGGAGCGGCTCAAGTTTTTACAGCTTGCTGTGATTCAGGGCGTTTTTATCAGCGCCTCTGTGGCGCAGGGTGTCTATAACGGCCTCAAGGGCGATGCTGGCTGGTCGTTTATAAACTTTTCCAGCGCCAGCGCGGCGTCTGGACCTTTTAAGTATTTTGCCGACACGTTCGTGGCCAAGGATGCGTTGTTACGTACGCATCGAGCTGAAATGGGTCATAAAATCGCGGCGCTCGCCGGACAGAGCGTCGGCCAGAAACACCCCTCACGCAGCAAGGTTCAGCGCGATACTCATGAAGATGAAGGCCGTGAGGCGGACGACGCGCATCACGACAGGCAGGGCGAGCTTCCGCTCGATCATCCGGAGCCATAAATCCTGATACGGGTTTCACTGAAAAGGGGCCGCGGCAAAGGTTTGCGGTTTTTAGATGCCAAATTTGGACAGCTTGCCAATCAGAGCGGCGGGCCTGCGGCAAAAGATTTGATGAGCTGAGCCTGATCGAAGTCGATCTTTTTCAGGTCGTCCACATACTTTACAAACGTGTTGTAGTGACCCGGGTTGTAAAATGCCACGCCCTTGCGGCCACTATCATAATAATAGCTGCCGCCGTTCGCGAGGACGAAGCGGATAAGCTGGCTGTAGGTTTTAATAAAGTTAGCCTGGAGTTTGAAATACTCGCCGCTTTTCTTTTCGAAGGATTTGATCGCCTGCTCTCCGGTCGCTCTGATCGTCTCGCGCTCGGCTTCCGTGTAAAATTTCGACTGCTCGTCCAATTCCTTCTGGAAGCCTTCGATCAGGCTTTTTGTTTTCTTGTAATTGTCCTTAAGGGCGCGCTTGGCATCTTCTATGTCTTTAGAGAACTCTTCCTTGCGCCTTGTGACCTGGAATTTGAATGGCTGAATCTGCTCAAACATCCTTTGGCGATAGCTTGCATCCAGCTCTGCATAACCATTAAGAACGATGGTTAGGTCGTGGTATTTCAGGTCAAGCTTTTCCGCCTGTCTTACACTGGTCACCTTAGATGAGAATATGCGCGGGACGGTGGGTGGAAGCCCCTCTTCCGGCGGCGTAACGGGGGCGGGCACATACTGGCCTTTTTGCTGCTGCGCCCAGGAGGGGGGCGAGAGCAACGCAGTGACACACAACACACTCAAACACAACAGAAAACGGGAGCTCTTTTTCATAGGTCGATCATCGCACGATTGGCAGAATTTTTCAACTTGCTTATCGGGTTTGGGGCCTAAAGGTGTCAGGCCCACATCTTGATATGGAAAAGGGCGGCTAAAGCCGCCGCCCCTTTGAGACTTCATGGTCTTTGGGCCTCGCCCTTAAGCCGCCTTTTGATAGCTTTCTGCGGCGGACTGGCCCTGGTTATCATCGCGGATGCGGTTCAGGAAGGCTGACACCGATCTCTCAAGGTTATCCGCCAAGCTGGCGATATCATCCGCAGAGGTATTCAGCATCTGCGCGGCGTTGCCTGTTTCGTTGGCTGCCGTCTGGACGTTGAGGATGATGTTCGAGACCTGCTGGGAGGCTTCGGAGACTTCGTCGATATTCCGGGTAATTTCCGAAATAACGGCGTTTTGTTCCTCCACAGCTCCTGCGGTTCCGGCCGAGCTTGCGTCGATGCCTGCAATATCCTTGATGATTTCCTGCATCGCGCGGACGGCCGCCCCGGTCGCCTTCTGGATCTCGGTGATCCGGGTCTCGATTTCCTCAGTCTTTTTGGCTGTTTCGTTGGCCAGTTTCTTGACCTCGTCCGCCACGACGGCGAAGCCCTTACCAGCCTCCCCGGCCCTTGCGGCCTCGATCGTTGCGTTCAGGGCCAGAAGATTGGTCTGCTCCGCAATGTCCTTGATGGCGACGACCACCTCGCCGATGTTATTGACAAGGCTGTTGAGCTGATCGACCTCGGCGCTGGTGCGCGATGCGTTGCCCGAAGCCTGATTGGCCTTGGCCGCCACGTCGGTGATCTGGTGAGAGATCTCCTTTGCGCTGGCGGTCATTTCCTCGGTCGCGGAGGCCACCGTTGCCGCGTTGGCGCTGGTTTCCTCGGCTGCGGACGCCACGGAGGAACTGGCCTCTTGCGCCTCGCGGGCCGTTCCGGCCATCGTGCGCGCAGATTCCTGAAGTTTCTCCGCCGCCACGGCCAGATTCTGGATGGCGCTGCCGACTTCCTTGTCGAACTGGTCGGCCAGTTCGTGCATCATGCGGCGCTTTTCTATAGCCGCGCGGCGCTCGTTCTCCTCCTGCGCGTCCTTGAGGCGTTTGGCCTCCAGACCGTTTTCCTTAAAGACCTGAACGGAAGCGGCCATCGTGCCGATTTCGTCCCCGCGCTCACGGCCCGGGATTTCGACATCGAAGTTACCGCGGGCCAGATCTTCCATGGCCGTTGACATCTTGCTTATGGGTGCCGAAATCCGGCGCGCCACATAGAGGCCCGCTGCCGAGACGACCGCCAGAATGGCCAGCGTCACGAGCATTGCGGATTTCTGCATGTCCTTGATCGGAATCATGACGTCTTCAATTGTCTCCTCGGAAAGGATGGCCCAACGCGTTCCCAGGAAATCGAGGTAGCTATAGGCCGAAACGACCTCTACCCCACGATAGTCGGGTTGGATGACGTTTCCGGTTTGCCCTTCGAAGGCCGCAAGGACGTTTGCGCCCTCGATCTTGGCCTGCAAAATGGTCGAGGTCCCCTCAGGTGCGTAGATTGAGTCGCTGCGCATCAAGCCGTCTTTACCGACGATGTAGGAGGCTATGACCGCCTTCTTCTTAGCGCCTTCGGTTTCTTCGGCGGCGACGCCCTTCATAATCGCGTTCAGGCGCCCGATGGGCATCTGGAACACCAAGACGCCCGCAAAGCTGCCATCCGGATTCAGGATCGGCTGGGAGATGAAGCTGGCCGGCGCGTCGTAGCTGGGTTTGTAGGGGCGGAAGTCAAAAAAATTCTGGGCATCTTCCTTAGGATTATCGCGCGCGGCCCGGAAGGCATTGGCGAGATCGGTGTCTTTCCAAGGGCCGGTGTTCATATTGGTCGCGTAGTCCAACTCCTTGAATACGGTGTAGACCAGATTGCCCTCTGGATCGAACAGGAAGATGTCATAATATTCACGGGTTTGAAGCATTTTGCGGAACCACGGGTGGTACGTGCGGTGGAACTGGTCGTAGAGGGTACCCTCTTCCGGCCCGTGCCACGCGTCTTTTTTCCCGATCGGGTGCGGGTTGCGACCCTTTATGTTGTCCACATTAATATAGAGCGCCTGAAGGCGCTCAGACTGATTGAAGGCGAGGTCTTTCCAACCGGCCTGAAAATCCTGCAGGGCCTTGCGCACGAGATCGCTGCTTGCGGTGATCTTGAGATCCTCGCTGATCGAAGCGAGATAGTTGCTGAGCGCCACCGACTTCGCCTGCCCCTGATTGACCAGCGCATGCTCTGTTGCCTGCAGCGCGTCGGCCGAGGCCTTTTTGACGACGAAATAACTGGTTACCCCCGCGGAAAGCGCGGCGAAGAGGACAAACATCAAAGGCAGTTTTTGTGAAATTTTTAGCTTGGAAATACTCATGGCCATCCCTCATCCTGAAAGAAAGTGTCAAAAAAATAAGTAGTCATAAAATTTTATGTCCGCCCTTAGATCAAAGGGGGAGCGGCGGATTTCCCCGCCGCCCCTTGTGTTTCGTTTAGAAGCTTCTGGACACGCCGAAGATGACGCGCTCCTCGCATCCATCCGCGCATTCGTCCGTTTCATCCAAATTGGTATCGACGTACTGAAGAGCCAAATCGAACCCGTAAAGATTGTAGCCGAGGCCCAAGGACCAGTCGTTGTAGTCGTCTACACCGAAGGCATCCTCGTCGTCGATTTCCTGATGACCGAAGTGACCGTTGACGGTCAGGCCCTTAAAGACAGGCGCTTCGAACGCCGCAGAAAAGTAGTGAGCGTCACCGCTGTCGGCGAAGTTATTGGGGGAGTAATTATAAGAGGCGGACAGGGCCACGACTTCGAAGTCATATCCCAAAGACACTGCAAACTCCCAGAAGTCATAGTCCAGATCGCTATCGGCTCCGGGGTACATGTAGTAAAGGACGCCCAGATCGTAAGTTACCTTATTGAACTCCCCGGCATAGCCGCCGTAGACGTCAATCTCCACAGTGGCTTCATCGCCGTCGTTGAAGTCCACGTTCGAGCCCCAGACGCCCGCATAGAAGCCCGACGTATGGCTGAGGTCGAAGCCGCCCTGAACCGCCGGACGCTCGTCCGATTGAGCAAGACCGCGGAAGGAGTACTCGGATACAAAGCCAACGTTGGCGGACGGCGTAATGCCCGCCGATTCCAAGGGGTCTGTCGCGAAGGCTGGGCCCGTAGAGGCAACACCCAGAAGCGCGGCAAGACAAATAGCCGTTGTTTTTTTCATGATTATCGCACCTTTCAGTTTTTAAATTGTAATAAAATCAATATATTACGCGAATTTTTTGACGGAGTGTAACGCAGAAAGGGACTTAGCGAAGAATCGAAGCGAATGAGGCAGAAATTTGCTTAATGCGCCCAGCGTGTACTTGATAATGTACATACAAACGCAACCAGCCTACCTATCGTCGTTACAATTATTTTTTCTTTTTATCAATGCCCTGCCCCTTTTTGTTAACAATAAACGGCCTTGCGTTGCAAAAAAATCACAAAATGCTTGCGCCGCCTGCCTGGCTTTACTATCTTGGGGATTCATAAGAATAGTACATTGCTGGCAACGACCAGTGCTGACAGGGGAGTAGATGCTACGGCGGTTCGCTTTTGAAGCCTGCCTTTCATCTTCTTAGAGATAATGAGTGAAATTAACGAAAGCGCGAACCTGCAAGGCGGAGGCAGCCCATCGGGCGAAGGCGATTCTGCGTCTGATGACGCGGATCTTCTGGCTGCGCTTGAGACGCTTCGCCGGGTTGTGAGCCGCCCTAAAAGAGCGCCTCGTGGGACCAACGATGTCTGGGGCTGGTCAACCGATCAGGAGCATGCGCTGGAACCCGGCACCGAGCCGCGCGAGCAAGTCGTTGCACGCATCAAAAAATCCCTAGAACCCGAGGATGGCTTACCAGCTCCAACGCGCGAAGCCGGAGAGGCCGCTGTTCTTGAGACGATCGCGCATGTGATTGACGCGATGAAGGATCGTCCGGAATACGCGCAGCATGACCTTAAAAGGATCGTCAAGGCTCTTGAGGCCGTTGTTTCCGATAAGGTTGGCCCCGGCGATGCACCGCCCGAACCCTCAAAAATGCTTATCGGTCCGGGCATCAAAAGCAGCCGGCAGATCGCAGAGGAACTGGCCCAGCCCGTTCTCACGCCCGAGGAAGAAACTCTTGATTACGCTTATATCGTCTCGGATCATCCCACAATTGCCGAGCTTGTGCGCGAGCACGGGCTCACGACGGTCTGGAACGAGCTTTTGCGCCTTCGCTTTGATTTGCCAAGCAAAAACGAGGAAATAGCCAGCACCTTGTGCAAGGTCACTCTGGCGCTGCACGGCGACTATTTATTTCCGAACGTCCCCAATCGGCCCGCCCCTAAAATGTACGTTGATGAAAAAGGTGCGCCGGTTATGTATAACCAGTCGCGCAGCACGGATATTTTTCCGCTTGAGCTGTTCTGGGCCGACAGTCAGATTCAAGAAAAGCGCGATGTCCTCAAGGCGCTTGAACCGCGTATGGACAGAAGTGGCCGGAGAGCTGATTATAGTATGGTCGAGGGCCTTGGAGGCACCGTGCCCATTCTTGCGAGCCTTGTCGGCAAACGGGCTCTATGGATTGAGCTTATGCGGCTTCGCTATGGGGCCGGACCTAAAGATCAGAAATTAAGGGACGACTTGAAGGAGATTGCTGAGGACGACCCGAGTTTGCTTGAAATCCCGCCAGGCGAAGAGGGTGTTCCGCCGCGTCTGATTGCCGAACTTAGAAATGAGGTGGCCTCGATCATGCGTCGGGCGATGGAATTGCGAGAGCATAATATGAAGGCCCGCGAACATCGCTACCGGCTCGAGTCCGGGGAGAACGGACGCTATATTCGCCTTGCGCCATGGAATACTTACGTCCCCCTGCCCCCCAAGCCCGGCCCAGCTCCCGATGGGGCCGACCCCGGTGCGGGCAATCAACCCGAGGGGGTTAAGGGCGTTGAGACAACCCAAAAGGGTGACGGCGGTCCAAGCGATCAAACGATGCATGCGCTTGAGACCCTCGACTCTATCGGACGGATTGCCGAGGAAGGGCTCCCTGCTCCGGCCGCAGGCATTCTTGCGGATGCCTTGCGCCTCGCGGCCAACCAGATCGAGCAACAGACCGGTATCGCCGAGGCTTCCTCGACCAGCTCTGCCTCTGCAAAGGCCAATACACCCCAAAAAATTGAAAAAACTTACAAAGAAGGTTTTAAAATTATTTATACCGAGGGTCAGCGTGCCAGCCTGATCTTCTCTCCTCTCCCCGAGCGTGTTTACTATCGCGAGCTTCTTACGTATTTCGAGCGCGAGAACTACAACAAGCACAAGAGAAATCACAGCGAGGGGCGGGATTTCAATCACCTTTTCACGGAGGGGTATAAAGACGGCTACAAAAAAGAGGTGTGGGGGGGCAAATCCAGCCCCGTAGCGCATCTCGACCGGAGACTTTTGTGGGACCAACTCCACCCAGACGGGCTTGACGTGTCCAACCCCTACTATCCTTTCCCCAAAGAGTATATTGAGTATGCGCTTGGCGTCAGGGAGGCGTATGACGAAACGTACAAAAAATTTGAAGAAACCCAGAGAATTTCCGTACAAGGGCCGGTCGCCCGACTTAAGCAGGTTTGGAAAGATCATGCCGACGGCATTCATAACCGTTTGTGGTCGCCCTGGCAGCTCTACTACTGCAAAACGGTCTTCGCAGCGACACTTGAGTACTCAGAGTATACGAGAAAAACCGGAATGAAGGGCGGTCAGGTTGCGGACTGGCAAGCACTACACAGCTTCAGGGACCTTCAACTTCCAAAAAGCCGCTCTTATTTCGAGCCGCTCATCGTCAACGACAAAGGTTAACAAGCCTGTTCCCGGAATTGTTTTCTGGCGTTTTTGGTATAAAACGGTATATAATATCGGCTTAAAGCAATAAAATAAGAGCCCTAAGGGCCGTTACAGGGTGTTTTAATGGGCAAGGATTCGCAATTTTCGACTCTTACGATCGGAATTCCCGTTCATAACGAGGAACAATCGCTTCCTGAATCTTACGCTTCTCTTGTTGAAGCCATCAATTACTTGCCAAAATATCTTCAAGTTGAAGTGATTTACTGTCTCAATGGCTGTACGGATCAGAGCGAGAGCATCCTTCGCAACATGACCGGCCCCAGTTCGCGCATGGGCAATTTCGCAATTATTGAATCCGCCCCGGGCAAGATGAACGCGCAGATGGCCATCGTCGCCAACCGCAGATTCAAGGACGGACCGATCTGTTTTGCGGACGCCGACATCCTGATGGGCCGGAACACGCTTGCCGCCCTATACCACAAGCTCTCAAGCGATCCGGATTGCATGGTTTCGTATGCGCATGTCGAGCCGCATTACGACAACAAGCATAACGGCAACAGCAGTTCATTCCCGGACCTGCTGTTCTCCCATTACAATTACCGCAAGCATCAAGCGCCCCGTAATTACTTTCACGGGCGGACGTTCATGCTGCGCGACGCGCACGACTTTGACGAGATGGGCCATGATCTGGCCGAGCGCGTTGAGCGCGTGCGTAAGATCGACCCTTGGTTTGTCGAGCATCTGGGGCTGGAAAAAGGCCCGCTGATCGACGATATCTATCTTTCGCGCGTGATCGTGGCCGAGCACGGGCTGGCGGCGATCGCCGAGGTGCCGGAGGCCCGGATCCTGTTCCATCCGCCCACTACGGTTGAGGATTATTTCAGGGTTCTGGAGCGCACCCGGGCGGAGATCAAGCGGCTGGACCTTTTGTACCCCGAGCATGCGCAGATCCAGCAAAACCTTTTCCGCCGCGAATTCGAGGATGCCAGTCTTTACATGCCCGAGGGCGAGCGGCTTAAGCTGCGCCTGCTGCGCGAACTGGAGACCGCATTCCTGAAGCGCGTCGACGATGCCCTGCTCTCGCCTAGCGAGCGCAAAAACCAGCTCGCAAATGCGCACTGGGTGCGGGCGGGAACAACCAAGCAAGCCTTTGGCGGCCTTATCACTGACGACTTTTTGAACGGCAGCACACCGCTCGGCCCTGCGCTCGAGCGCGATCCTGCCATCACACCCGGCGATGCCCTTTATGACGGGCAGAAAAGCCCCGAGGAACGCGCCCATCCGGGCGGGAACGGCCTTGGCGCGACGGGCACCGGGGAACACCCCGATCAGGGCCAGCATCTTCATCACGATGAAGATGGGCCAAAGCCCCCGATGCATTGAGGATCAGGACCATGAGCGAAGGCGCGGAAACACATTTTCAAAATCCGGAGTGGGAGGTCGTCGAGGGCGGCCTCAAGGTCAACGGCAAGGTCTATACCAAGCTTAATCTGGCCTGCGGCGTTCCGGCCGATCGCCATTTCCCCGAGCCTTGGCTCAATATCGATGCCCAGCCGGGCGCGGCGGACCTTGTGATGTCCATAGACGACTTGCCCGAAGAATGGGAAGGGCTGTTCGAGGAAGTTCGCGCGTCGCATGTTCTGGAGCATTTTACGCTGGATGAGGCGCCGGACGTGATGAACGAATGGGCGCGGGTCACCGCCGAGGGCGGCAAGCTGCGCGTATGCGTGCCCGATCTGGCGCTGGTCGTCGAATCCTATCTCAAGGGCGTGGACCGCAAGGGGCGCGAGGCATTTTCCGTCGATCACACCACGCATATGCTGACCCAGATTTTCGGGCGCGGTTATGAAAGCCGCGATATGAACCCCTTTATGCGCCACCATATGCTTTACGATGAGGCGCTTTTGCGCCGCATGTTCGAGAAAACCGGCATGGCGGGCGATGTTGTTGTTTACCCTGTCGCGGAGGACCCCTCCCAGACGTTTAATCCGCCCATCAAGAACGATGCCAGCAATACGGCCTATACGCTCAATATGTATATGGTCAAGCGCGCGGGCGCGGGGCATGCGCCTTCTGTCTCGCATGAGGCCGACCGGCAGTTCGAAACGGAGCCCGGATAATGCCCGGCAAGCAGGACCAGACACCCGGAAAAATCGACGGGCCGTTCCACGCCGCAGGCGGCGCAGAGAGCGAGGGCGAGGGCAAGAAGGCCTCCCCCTTCCGGCTTCTTCCGGCGTCGTACCCGATTTCCGACGAGCAGGTGACGGCGACCCTTCTTGTGCCGTTCATGCAGGACGGGCGCGTTCTCGTGATCGAACATGCAGAGCGGGGCATCGACATTCCCGGCGGCCACAAGGAGCTTTCCGACCGCACGAATTTCGAGACCGCGCGGCGCGAGCTGTTCGAGGAAAGCGGCGCAATGATCGGGCATATCGCGCCGTGCCTCGTGCTCAAGAACGACCAGTATAAAACCGAAGCGGGCGATCCGACCTATATGGTCGTGATGACGGGCGTGGTGCAGGAGCTTGGCCGCTTTACGCCTTCCAACGAGGTGGTGGCGCGGCACCTGCTCAGCCCCGAAGTGTTTCTGGAATGTTACGGCGGCGATCACGCCGAGGATATGGCCTTCATCCTTCAGGCCGCACAGCAGACCATCAACCATGAACGGGGCGAGGCGCCGGAGTTTCATACGGGGCATTAACCCGCGCAGCAGACGGATTACACAATGGTTTCGCTCAATACGCCGCCCGTCCTTCTGGAATTCTATTTCATGCGCCATGCGGAATCGACCGCGAACCGCAGCCGGATGGCCAGCGGCAGCGGGTCGGATTCGCGTCTGACCGAAACGGGCGTCGGGCAGGCCGAGCTGGCCGCCGATTTTCTGGCGCAGGCCGAGCCGCGCATATCCGCGATTTATCATACGCGCATGTACCGGGCGTTCGAATCCGCCGCGCCTGTGCAAAGACGAACGGGGATTCAGATTCATGAACGCGGCGCGTTCGACGAGCAGATGCTGGGCGAATGGGAGGGCATCTCATGGGACCGCGTGGGTGCGCTGTTCGCCTCGGGCGAAGACCCGCCGGGGGGCGAATCCTATCAGGAGTTTCACAGCCGGGTTTTTGAAGGGCTGCGGGAACTTTCCGAAGCGCAGTCGGTGGATGGGGAAATTCCCCTCATCGTCTCGCACGGCGGCGTGTGGATGGCGATTCATAAGGTTTGCGGGCTACAGGCCGAAGACTGGCCGGAGAATTGCGACATCTATCACGCGAAGCTGACGGGCAGCTGGGATTCGCCGCGCCTTGAGGCCGAGCCTGTGTTCCACCTGCCCCCCGCGCCGGACCCGGACCCGGAAAATGTGATGAATAATTAGGCTGCGGCTTTCGCCAAAAATCCCCTACACGCGCACCGTCTTTTTGTGATAATCGGTATATTATCATAATTGTATGGGGAATTTGCCGTGAACGAAGAAGATCGCCGGAAGCAAGAATATCTGGATTTTAAAAAGCAATATGATCAAGATTTTCTTCTGATCCATCGGGGCCGGATGAAGAGGCTGGATTTTTTTCTGATGGCTTTTGCCATGAAAGCGATCGCAAACTTTATGGGAGACATGATTACGGATTCTAATTTTTATATGTTTATTCCTCCTATTTTTGCTCTTGTTTACCTGGAGCTTAATTTCATTTTTAAACGGACTCGCGATATAGGGATCAGCCCCTGGCTTGCGCTTATTGCCGTTTCGGCTCTTTCGGCCATTCCGATCTATTTAGAGGTTACGCAAGCGCCATTCGATCCGAATTCTCCCGTTTATCCCGCCTTCTTTGGAGGTATGATTTTATTTTCGTGCTTTCTCGTTTTCTGGCCGAGTCGGAAGAGAGATAATAAATATGGCCGCTATTACCCCTATAGCTACGTAGGCGGATACAAGGCCTCCAAGGTTTAGCTTACTAACCCAACCGTCCGGCGAAATCCTCGTAGCCAAAGCGTTTGACGATCTCATAGCGTCCGTCTTCGTGCAGCAGGGCGAGGTCGGGCAGCGGGATGCCGTTGAAGGTCGTGTTCTTCACGAAGCTGTATTGCATCATGTCGGTGAAGATCAGTTTCTGACCGATCTCCAGCGGGCCATCGAATTTATACGTGCCGATCACGTCCCCGGTCATGCAGGTGTTGCCGCCGAGAATGTAGGTATTCGGGTCCCCTGCCCGTTCCTGCTCCACGATCTCCGCGCCGATGATTTCGGGGGTGTAGGGAACCTCCAGCACGTCGGGCATGTGGGTGGAGGCGGAGGCGTCGAGGATCGCGATTTTCTGTGCGTGGGGGATGATATCCAGCACCGTGGCGACGAGATAACCACCGTTCAGAACATGCGCCGCCCCGGGTTCGAGGGTTATGGTTCCCGCGAAATCCTGTTTCAATTTTTTGAGCGCGGCGATGAGGCGCGGGATCTCGTAATTTTTATGGGTGTAGAAATGCCCGCCGCCGAGATTAAGATGCTTGATTTTCGGCAGGGAGAAGGCGAATTCGGTGCGCACGTGTTCGATGAGCTTTTCGGAATCCTCGGCCAGATTTTCGCAGAGGTTATGGACGTGGATCAGGTCGATCTGCGCTAAGACTTCATCCGTCAGTTCCTCCTTCTGTACGCCGAAGCGCGAACAGGGCGCGGAGGGATCGTAAAGGGCGCTGTTCTTGACCAGCGGGAGGCGCGGATTCACGCGCAGGCCGATCACGGCGTTTTTTCGCGCGGCGCGCACGAGGGGCGCGAATTTTTTGAGCTGCGCCACCGAGTTGAAATAGATGTGCGAGGAATATTTCAGGATATCGCGCAGGGTTTCGTCGGTGTAGGCCGGGCTGTAGGTGTGGACCTCCTTCCCCTGCTCCTCACTGCCGAAATGCGTGGCGCCGAGGCGGGCCTCGTAAAGGCCGCTGGCCGTCGTGCCGTCGAGCGTACCTTGCATAAAGGGAAAGACGGCGGGCATGGCGAAGCCCTTGGTGGCGAGCAGGATTTTCACGCCCGCTTCCGTTTTGATGCGCCGCGCCTTTTCCATGTTTGCGCGGATCGCCGCGATATCGGCGACGTAGGCGGGGGTTTGTATATTCAAGAACTCTTTCATCTGTCATTGCGAGCGCAGCGAAGCAATCCAAGGACTGCCTTTCCGAGCCTTCCTTTCCTCATCCCGTCTTTTTAAGCCGTAATTTTTTCATACAAATCATTCCAATCAGGATTCATGCCTGCAATCAAATCAATCTTCTTTTTACGGCTTCCGGCCTTTATTCGCTTTTCTTCGAGAATAGCTGTCTCCATATTTTCATAGAGAGCATAATAGACCAGCTTTCGGCAATCATACTTATGCGCAAACCCTTTTGTTGTGCCGCTTTTATGCTCATGAACCCTCTTGATCAAATCCGAGGTTACGCCCGTGTAAAGCGTGCCGTTCGTTTTGTTCGCCATGATATAAACGGCTGGTTGCTTGAGCATGGGTCTATGCGCCTTACAGGGAAGATTAAAACGCTCATGCCTTGCCTATGGATTGCCGCGCTCCTTTCAGTCGCTCGCAATGACGATGAGGCGACATCGTCAATATATCATTCCGGCGCGGGTGCGGCTTCGGTTTCCGGGGCGCAGGGCGGCGGGTCAGTCGCCAGATATGGCATGGAAATCCACTGCGCGATGCCGTAGGTCTGGTTGGACGGGTCCTTTTCGACGCGGAGCAGGGTTTTATTGACCTGCGTGTCCGATCCGATGCGCGTCGTGTAGGTGACCTCCAGCGGCACGGTCACGGCCCACGCGGGGATGCCCCCGGCCTCTTCGAGCAGCTTGACCTCGGCGGGGCATTTAAGTTTGGCCGTCATGGTGTTGCCGGGCTTTTTGATCGGGTTCATCGAAAGCGAGATATCCAGCGCCTCATAGAACGAGGCGTAGCCGCTTGCGGTGAAATATTGTTTGTTGGCCGCTTTACGCTCGTCGAAATTGGCGTGGTCGAACGTCATGGCTTCGGCGGCGGCCTTTTCGGCCCACGTTTTGATCTCCTCCTCGGCGGTTTGCGCCCAAAGAGGCCCGGATGCGCCGAGCAAAACGCCCGCGAACAGGGCCAGAGTCAGGATGAGTTTTTTCATTTGGTGCTCCTTGGTTTACACTGATCGCACGATATCGTCCAGATGCTCCTTAAAAACTTTATGTTCAGTCTTTCCGAGTATTTTAAAAATACTCTTCGAGTTTAAAAACCTGCTGTTGTTTTGTTATAGCTATAGTATGTCGGAAACAGGCACATTAGATAGTGAATGAACAATGGAATAAAAATAACAAAACAGCCAACAACACTATTGCTGCTACAGACGGAAATAGAATTGCAGGTTTCTTAAAATCAAATTTACTGCTTTGTTTAACAGTTGGTTCTTTTACTACACGTTCAATAATTGTAGTATCCTGAGATTTGCCTTTACCTTTTTCAGGATGATATTCTCTTTCAAAGCTGTATATATCTTCAAGCATTTCATCAGCAGTTTGATACCGCTTATCAGGATCTTTGTTGATTGATCTGGAAATAATTTTTGTAAATTTTTTCGGAATACCGGCATTAAATTTTACTGGTGAAGGAATTTCTCCATCAACAATAATCTTCTGAATAGTAAAATCAGAATCAGTTTTATCAAACGGTACCCTACCGGCAATCATTTCATAAACAGTCATACCTAAGGAATACAAGTCACTTCGCAGATCAACATTCTTTAATCCTTTAACCTGCTCAGGCGACATATAATATAAGGTTCCAGCTCTTGCCTGAGTAACAGTACTTGCAGGACCTTTTTGTTCAACTACTTTTGCCAGACCAAAGTCAGTTACTTTTATTTTGTTCTTATCAGACAAAAGAATATTACTTGGTTTAATATCACGATGAATTACACCGACTTTGTGAGCATGACCAATAGCATTAAGAAGCTGCTTTGTTATTGATACTGCATCAGAAATATTGAACGGACCATTTTCCTGAAGGTATTGGGATAATGGAACAGACTCAACATATTCCATCACCATAAAGAAACCTGCATCAGTTTCTCTTAAAGCATAAACACCAACTATGTTTGGGTTTTCAAGCTTTGCTAATGCTTTTGCTTCTGTCTTAAATCTTCTGACAAAGTTCTCATCTCTTGCGAGAAAAGGATCAATCATTTTCAACGCAACAACTTTTTCCAGATTAGTATCGAGTGCTTTGAATACAACACCCATACCTCCTCTTCCAATCACTTCAAGGATGCGATAACTATCGACAGTTTTACCAATTAATGAATCCATTTACAATA
>JAANMX010002901.1_pt1 | contig 16014 bp, 12 predicted proteins | sample 7279681 | NCBI WGS metagenome assembly JAANMX01 (sample SAMN14094542, study PRJNA606508) | bioreactor metagenome | isolation source: A lab-scale SPAN reactor treating ammonium-rich wastewater day 351 | place: Ireland: Galway | collected 2018-01-01
GGGCGACTGGTGGGACGCCGAAACCCTCGTCGTCGGTCAGGTGATCGCTGTGAAACCCCATCCCGACGCGGACCGGCTGGTGCTGGTGGATGTGGAACACGGCCAGGCCGAACCCCAGCAGGTGGTGACAGGCGCGCCCAATCTTTTCCAGTACAAAGGCCAAAGCGTGGCCGCGGGGACGTTGCCTGTCCTAAAAATTGCCTTTGCCCGTCAGGGAGCAGAACTGGTGGATGCCTACAGCGACGAGCGTCCCCGTCCCTTCAAAAAGCTCAAACCGGCCAAAATCCGGGGCATCCGCTCCTCCGGGATGGTCTGCTCGGAGCTGGAACTGGGGCTGAGCGAGGAGCACGAGGGCATTCTGCTCCTGCCCCTCGACGCGCCTCCTGGCCTACCTTTGCGGGACTATCTGGGCGACGATGTGGTGGAGATCGAACTGACGCCGGATATGGCCCGCTGTCTGAGTATGAGCGGCGTAGCCCGGGAGGTCCACGCCCTGACCGGCGGCGCGCTCCATCTGCCCGGGGACGAGTGGCAGCCCGCCGGCGACGACGCCGCGGCTGAGTACGTGGCCGTAGAGATCGAAGACCCCAGCCTCTGTAACCGCTACACCGCCACCCTCATCCGGGATGTGACGATTGGCCCGTCGCCCCTGTGGATGCAGGAGCGGCTGCGCAAGGCCGGGATGCGCCCCATCAGCAATATCGTGGACATCACCAATTATGTGATGCTGGAAACGGGCCAGCCCCTCCACGCCTTCGATTACGATCTGCTGGTGGAACGGGCGGGCGCGGCCAAGCCGACGGTCATCGTGCGCAGCGCCCGTCCCGGCGAAAAGATGACGACCCTGGACAGCCAGGTGCGCCAACTGGACGAGTCGATGCTGCTCATCACCGACACGGCTGGTCCCATCGCCATCGCCGGTGTGATGGGCGGCAGCCAGACCGAAGTCCACGACGGAACCCGCCACATTCTGCTGGAATCGGCCACCTTCGAGGGCATCAGCAACCGGCGCACCAGCCAGAAGTTGAAGCTGCACAGCGAAGCCAGCCACCGCTTCACCCGGGGCGTGCCAGCCACCCTTAACGACAGCGCGGCGCGCCGGGCTGCCGAACTGATGCGGCGCTACGCGGGCGGGCGCATCGTCCCCGGCATTGTGGACGCCTATCCCGCGCCCCAGGCCGAGACGACCGTCTACACCAGCGCGGGGGATGTGCGCCGCCTGTTGGGGATGGATTTGAGCCGGGGACAGATTGCCGACGCGCTGGAAAAACTCGACTTCCGGGTGAAGGAAATTCCCGTGCCCCCTGCCGACGCACCGGCCAATGCCGTTTTCGGTCTTTACCGGGCCGGGGATGAACCGGTGCTGGCCGCGACGGTTCCCTGGCACAGGTTGGACGTGGCAATGCCTGCCGATCTGACCGAAGAGGTGGCGCGCATTGTAGGCTACGACAAAGTGGGGGTGACCCTGCTGGACACCGCCCTGCCCCCCCAGCGCCGCAACGAAGTGCTGGAAGCCGAGGAGAAGCTGCGGGATATTCTGGTGGCCTGCGGTTTGCAGGATACGATTGGCTATGCCCTGACCACCCCCGAAAATCACCGCAAGCTGCTGGCGACGAACGGCAACAGCCCGGCGCCCGCCTTCATCGAACTGGCGAACCCCCTGTCGATGGATCGGCGGGTGATGCGCCGGGAACTGATGGTCAGCGCGCTGGAGAATCTGGCCTACAACAGCCGCTACGCCGACCGCCAGGCGCTCTTTGAGATTGGCCGGGTCTATCGTCCGGAGAACGGCGACGGCACGCTGCCCGAGGAAGACCGCCGGGTCTGCATCGCCCTGACCGGCTCCCGCCAGCCGGTCAACTATCACAGCAGCGACAGCGACAAAGATAGTTTTGACTTCTTCGATCTGAAGGGGGTTGTGGAGACGCTTGTCAGTCGGATGGGCATCGAGCCGGGCGCGCTCCGTTTCGCCGCCCACCCGGATTCGCCCTCCTTCGGCCCCCGCTGTGCGCTGGTCAGCATCGGTGAGCGCAGCCTGGGCATTCTGGGCGAACTGCATCCGAAGGTGCGGGCCGCCTTTGGCCTGGGCGACGAGCGGGTCTGTGTGGCCGAACTGCACATCGGGCCGCTGGTGCGTCCCAGTTGGCAGCTTTCGGCTATGCCGCCTATCAGCGTCTACCAGCCGGTGAACGAGGACCTGGCCTTTGCCGTGGACGAGGAAGTAACTGTGCGCCGGGTGCGGGATGCGATTGTGGCGGGCGGCGGCGATCTGCTGGTGGATGTGGAACTTTTCGACATCTACCGGGGCGCGCCCCTGCCCGTGGGGCAGAAGTCCCTGGCCTGGCGGGTGGCCTACCAGAGCGCCGAGCGCAACTTGGCCGAGAAGGAAGTCAACAGCCTGCGGGCAAAGATTGTGAAGGCTGTGGAGGAGGCGACGGGTGGGGTGTTGCGGGGATAGGGCCCAAAACTCTGCCAACTGCTGTTATCAACAAAATGGGTCTTGAACTTTTGTTCGGATGGGGAGATTGAAAAATGCGCATTCCACAGATAGAGCCTGTGACCAGCCTTGTAAGTGATTACAAAGCTCTCATTTCCAAACTGACTAATGGACCAGTCATTTTGTCCGAGCAGAATCGCCCTGCTGCGGTTCTGTTCTCTGTCAGCGAATATGAAAAAATGGCTGCTCGTCTGAACCAATTGGAATTGTTGCGCGAGGCCAAACGCAACCTGGCGAAAGCGGTGTTGCATCCTGATATGACCATTTCACACGACGATCTCAAGCAAATACTGAAGGGTCGGAGTCCGAAGGCAATGGGCTGATGATCCAGACAGCGTGACAGGGATGAGCTTCGTCTATTGATCGCCTGGGAAATGCAATGTGAATAACGCTGAACAAGAATTCATTCACCAGATTGCCGAACTCAATCGCATAGATCAGGAAGGAAGCCTGATTCAGTGGTCTCGTCATGCCATTACAGCGCTGGTCGAAGATGGCTTGACGCGTGGCCAAATAGAGATTGCGTTGAAAGAATGTGTGGTAATTGAAGACTATCCGCACGAGAACAGACCTTTACCGGACTGCCTTGTTTTGGCTTATTTGGTCGATGGTGTGCCGATACACGCCGTTGTTGCACTAAATTTTGCCGACAAACGGTTATTTGACGGTCTATGTACCGTCAAAGGAGCGCTGGAAAGATGACTGGAAGAGACGCAGGTAACATCTGTCCGCTCTGTGGAGGGGCTTTGGAATCGGGGAATGCTACGATTCCTTTCATCCTTAAGGAGTCGATTGTAGTCGTCAAGCAGGTACCCGCACAAATTTGCGTTGAATGTCGAGAACCTTTTCTGGCCGGGCGTGAGACTGATGTGATCACTGAACTGCTTACACAGGTCAAAGAACTTTCCAGCGAAGTGACTGTCCTAACCTTCCCCGAACCCGCCTTCGCCTGATGCTGTCCAAAACAAACGGTCCCGGAAAAACTTCCGGGGGTGATGGGGGATTCACCGCGTCTTTGCGCTTGCGCATTCACCAGTCGCGGCAGATTGACGATATATCTTCGGGTTCTGACCGTCCTCAAGCCTGCCTTCGTCTGTGCCCTCACCTTACCGCGCGCATAAAGCGGCGCACGCTTTCCACATTGACCGCGCCACCCCGCCCCCCATCTTCAAAAGCCCCGCCCACAAATGCGCCATCGGCCACCGCCAGATAGCGGGCGATATTGTCGGCGTTTGTATAGCCGCCGATGACAACCGGCAACTGCGGCGCGGCGGCTTTGACTTGCGCCACCCAATCCAGACCGGTAGTCAGGTCCGGGTGCGCGACGCCCACCGCGTCCACCCCGGCAAAGACCGCGCTCTGGGCCAGTTCGCCCAGGGGCTGGTCGCTGTGAAAGTGCATAGAGCCGATTTCCGCAATGAGCTTGACCCCCGTCGCGCCGATCTGTTGCCGGTAGTTGAGAATGGCGTAGGGATCGCCGGTCATCCCCCCGCTGCTGCCCACCAGTACCCCGCAGCGCACGAAACTTCCCCCACAGATGTGGGCAATGGCTATCGACGCCTGGATGTCGTTGCGCAACACCTGCACTCCAACGGCCAACCGGTCGCCTACTGCGTCCACAACCGCGCGGGTGATGTCGGCAAAGGCTGCGGCCACCACCGGATCGGCCCGACCAGCGGCAAAGACCCGATCATCCCGATTCTGCACCAGCGCGCCCTGCGCACCTCCCTGGGCCAGGGCCAGGGCATCGGCTACCGCTTTGGCCCGTACAGCCGCGTAATCACCTTTTGCGCCGTACCAGGGCGTGCCGGGAAGAGGCCCAATGTGGACCATTCCAATCACTGACGGGGGCATAAACGAAAGTTCCATAGGGTTTGTTTCTCCTGATCATTTGTGGTAAACTTCACACAATTCTACCCCCAGTTGACGAGAAGAACCATTCTCGATCCGACACAATCAAAAGCTATGGGAAGCTGCCCAGTCCGCGCTATTCGCGTTCCATCTTAAAGAGGAGGCCCGCAGTGAAGGTTAGCTGCTTTCAGGAAAATCTCGCCAAAGGACTTTCAATTGTGGGGCGGGCGGTTTCGTCCCGCAGTACCCTGCCTGTGTTGGGCAACATTTTGCTGGAAGCCAAAGACAACCAACTGCGTCTGGCCGCCACCAATCTGGAGATTGGCATCAACTGCTGGATTGGGGCGCGGGTGGACGACGAGGGCGCGGTGACTGTGCCTGCCCGGTTACTCTCCGAGTTTGTCAACAGTCTGCCCGGCGAGCGCATCGATATGGAGCTTTCCGTGCGCACCCAGACCCTGCATTTGCAGTGCGCCCGCTATGAAGCCAATATCAAAGGCATCGATGCGGCCGAATTCCCCATTATCCCTACAGTGGACAACGGCCACGGCCCCGAAGAGACTGCCGTCGTTCTGGAAGGCAGCACTATCGCTCTGGAAACGGCGGGTCTGCGCAAGATGATCGATCAGGTGGTCTTTGCCGCGGCTACGGATGAGAGCCGCCCCACTCTGACCGGTGTGGAGGTAGCTTTTAAGTCCGACCGGTTGGCTATGGCTGCCACGGACGGCTACCGGCTCAGCGTGCGCAGTGTGGAGTTGGAGCAGCCCTTTGCCGAGGATATGACGGTGATTGTCCCTGCCCGCAGTCTGGGCGAACTGGGCCGGGTAATCTCCGACGCCGACGACGAAAAGCCCGTGCAGGTGACTGTAACCCAGGCCCGCAATCAGATTCTCTTTCGGGTGTGGGGCAAGGGCGCAGAGAGCCGGGGCGCTTTTCATCAGGTCGATCTGGTCAGCCAACTCATCGACGCCCGCTTCCCCGATTATCGGGCGATTATCCCCAAGAGCCACACCACCCGGGCGATTGTCCCCACAGATGCGCTCTTGCAGGCGGTGAAGGTGGCCCATCTCTTTGCCCGGGACAACGCCAATATCGTGCGGTTGGGTATTCAGCCGGGCAATGGCGACGGGCCGGGGACGTTGCAACTGGCCGCTGTCAGCACCGAAATGGGTGACAATGTAAACCAGTTGGACGCGATGGTGGAGGGTGGCGATCTGGAGATTACTTTCAATGCCCGCTATCTGATCGACGTTCTCAGCCAGATCAGCGAACCCCAAGTGGTGATCGAGACCACCCAACCCAACCGCCCGGGCACCATCCGCCCGGTGGGAATGGGCACGGAAGAGTTTCTGCATGTGGTGATGCCCATGCACCCGCCGAAATAGGCGATCTTCGCCCGGCAAGACCAGAAGAGGACTGCCCAAGTCAAAAGCGTGAGGTCCGCAAACCTCACGCTTTTGTATATCTGTTGACAGGCTCCTGGGGTTTGGCGGTTCGTTTCCCCGATCTGCAACTGGGCGATGCCGCTTCCACTACGCCGCCTCGAAATACCCCTTCAGCCGCTGCAACCCCACCTGAATATCCTCTACCGAAATCCCCGAATAGGCCAGGCGGATGAAGTTATTTTCCTTGCCCGGCAGAGGGCGGCCAAAGTGCTTGCGGGTGCAGAAGGAGACATCCGTCGCTTCCAGCGCGCCCCGCATCAGGTCGTTAATGTCGGTCAGACCTTTGCGCTCCATCACTTTGGAGACATTCGGAAAGAGATAGAAGGTACTCTCCGGCGCAGCGATGGAGATGCCGTCGATGGCATTCAGACCGGCCACCGCCGCGTCGCGGCGGGCGCGCAGGGTCGCCACAATCGCATCCGGTCCGCTGGTATCGCCGGGGATGGCTTCCACCATCGCGTGCTGGATGAAATGGGTGGTGCAGGACTCGGCGTTGGTGTTCAGTTTATTGAAGACTTCAATGACTGGCTTTGGCCCAATCGCCGCGCCCAGCCGCCAGCCGGTCATCGCAAAACGTTTGGAGCAGGTGTAGAGAATCACCGAGCGCTCCTGCATCCCCGGCAGGCTGACAATCGACAGCGCCTCGCCGCCGTAGCGCATCTCGTGATAGGCGTCATCCGCCAGCACCCAGAGATCGTTGGCGAGCGCCAATTCGGCCACAGCCTCCATCTCCTGGCGGGTGGACTGGGCACCCAGGGGGTTCTGATAGTTATTGTAGATAATCGCAGTAGTGCGGGGAGTGATACTCGCCTTCAGCCCTTCCAAATCCAGGGCAAAACCCGTGGGCGTCTCCACATAGCCGTAGGGCACGGCCACCCCGCCCTGGTACTCAATCTGGGATTCGTAGATGGGGTAGCCGGGGTTGGGATAGAGCACTTCGTCGCCGGGGTCCATCACCGCGGCGATGAACTTGCCGATGACCGGTTTGCCGCCGGGCTGGACGGAGACATTCTCGGCGCTGTAGTGGATGCCCCGCTTGCTGCCCACATCCGCGGCCAGGACCGCCCGCAGGGGAGCGATGCCCGCGCCGGCGCAGTAGCCCGTGTGACCGTCGGCGATGGCCTTTGTTGTGGCTTCTACAATATTGGCCGGGGTGGGCAGATTGATGTCGCCCAGGTGTAGCGGGTAGACTTTGTGGCCTTTGGCCGCCCAGGCTGCGGCCGCGGCAGAGACGGCGAAGGCGGTCTCTGTGCCCAGTTTGTTCAGTTGTTTGGCTAATTTCATCGGTTGCCTCGTAGAGTGATAGAAAAGAAGGGGACGCAGATTTTTATGATCTGAATGGATGGACGCTGATTTGACTGCCAGATTGACCACGGAATAGACAGAACACACGGAAGAAAAACGACAAGCTATTTCTGTGTACTGATCAATGACATTGTAGAATCTGTAGGTGCGGTTTGCAACCGCACTTCTATGGGTGAAAGTGCGGTTGCAAACCGCATCTACGTTTTATCATCTCGTTGACCAGTACAAAATCTGTGTAAATCCGTGTCCTTTTTTTATCTCCGCTCAATCGCCACGGCCACGGCCTCGCCCCCGCCCAGGCAAAGAGAGGCAACGCCCCGCTGCAAATTCCTGTCGTGCAGGGCATAGACAAGGGTCGTCAGCAGCCGCGCGCCGGTCGCTCCCAGCGGATGGCCGAGAGCAATCGCGCCGCCATTCACATTCACCTTCGCCCAGTCCCAGCCCGCGTCGGCCAGGGCATAGCCGTTGGCAAGAATCTGGGCGGCAAAGGCTTCGTTGAGTTCGATCAGGTCCACATCGGCCAGGGCCCAGCCGATTTTGCCCAGCAGTTTGGCGATGGCTTTGGCGGGCACATCGAAAATGTACTTTGGCTCAACCGCCACCTGCGCGTAACCGACGATACGGGCCAGGGGCGTGGCGCCGATGGCCGCGGCTTTCTTTTCCCCGGCCAACACCAGCGCAGCGGCCGCGTCGTTCAGCCCCGGCGCGTTGCCCGCGGTCACCCGGCCATCTTCCCGGAAGGCGGGTGGCAGCTTCGCCAGGGCTTCCAGGGAGGTGTCCCGGCGGGGGGATTCGTCCGTCTCTACCAGCGTCACCTGCCCCTTGCGCCCGGTGACAGCAACGGGTGTAATCTCCGCTTTGAACTTTCCCCCGTCGATGGCGGCAATGGCTTTGCGGTGGCTTTCCAGGGCGTAGCGGTCCATCGCCTCCCGGGTGACTTCGTATTCGTCGGCGATAAACTCGGCCGCGTGGCCCATTGCCCAATCCTCAAAGGCGCACCAGAGACCGTCCACCACCAGGCTGTCCCGCAGTTGGCCGCTGCCGTAGCGAAGCTGATTCATACGGCCATCCACCAGATGGGGGGCGTTGCTCATACTCTCCACGCCGCCCACGACGAAGAGATCCCCATCGCCCAGGCGGATGGCCTGGGTCGCCAGCATAGCCACTTTCAGGCTGGCCCCACAGACTTTGTTGACGGTCGTTGCGCCCACGCTGGGGGGCAGCCCGCCGTGGATGGCGCATTGGCGGGCGATGTTCTGGCCCAACCCCGCGGCCACGACGTTGCCCATCAGCACTTCGTCGATCTCCGCCGGATCGGGCAGGTTGGCCCGCTCCACCGCGGCGGAGACGGCGGCCGCGCCCAACCGGGCCGCGGAGAGTGTGCCCAGGCTGCCCTGGAGACGGCCCACAGGCGTGCGGGCCGCGCTGAGGATGACAGCTTCGTCGTGATAGGTGGGCATAGGCAGAGCGTCTCCAAATGGGCAGGCAGGCAGAAACCATTTCGATTGTAGCATTGGCTGGGTGTGGGTGCAATTGGTGGGGGTTGTGGTTCGATCCAAAAGGGCTGTCAGTTTCGATTGGCTGACAGCCCTTTTTCTCTAGTGGGTAGGTGTATTGCGAGTAGACCAGAGTGGAAGAGGGGATGGAACAGAGTCCTCGGCATGAAAACACCTCCTCCTTTAGCATTGTTCACGCGGTTTGGTTGTGTCCAAGTCTATAAATTGGGATAGGCTTAGTAGGTGGGCATGGGGTGGGATTCTCCTCCCGTGGCTGATCGGATGCGATGGCTGCATTATCGGTCAGACAGGGGGGAGAGAGTCAAGGGTGGGGAGGTGTTAACTGTTTTTTATTGCCGGGTTCAGGACGATCCAATTCAGGAATTGGACGTCACTTCTCTGGTGCGACGCACTCGCCAGAAGAGGGTTCCTGTGCAAAAATTGCGTGGCGAGTGCGTCGCACCCAGAGCCTGAGCAGTTACAATCAGACCGACACACGCGGTTGGTAAAGGAACTGCTGGAAGCCGACAAAAACTTTGTTGATCTCGTCGGGTTTGCCCAGATCGGCCACGGCGTCGCTGAGGGCATTGTAGCGCAGACGCAGCAGGGGTGGCAGCTTGTCCGACGCCAGCTCCTCCACGCCCACCTGCACATATTGGCCCAACACAAAATCGATGAAGTCCTGCTGCCTAGCGGTGAAAGCCGCGTTGATGGCGTCTTTGGCGGTAGTCGCCCGCGCCACCCGGCTGACAGTGGGCAGGGCATAGGCCACGTAGGCCAGCACATCGAAAAGGTCGCTCTCTTCCGCTTCGATGATCCGCTGCATTTCGGCCAACTGCGCTGGGCCAAAGCCCTTTTCGGCCAGACGACGCAGGAGATCGGCGCGGCTGGCCGGCGCGCACCAGAGGTCGCGCAACTCCGCCTCACTCTTGAAAAACTCGGGCAGCCTGCCAAAGAGTGCCTCCATAAACTGCTGGGCGCTCATCGGCGTACCATCGGGATGCCAGAAGGTGGTGACGGTCATATACTGAATCGTGCGTTCTTTGCCGTCGGCAAGCTGCACACGAATTTTGGTCACGGGCTGGTATTGGCCCGCACCGGTCCGTACACCGCTGTCGGGCTGGCCGCCGTCGTCGGGGTAGACAATCCCTGTCGGCTCCTCCGGCTCTGCGGGTTCGCCGTCCCATTCCGGGTCGCTGAAGTGGTGGTGCGCCCGCACAAAATCGTAGATAGTGAAGTAGTCTTTGCCGTCGTAGAGCCGTGTCCCCCGCCCGATAATCTGCTTGAATTCGATCATCGAATTGATAGGGCGCATGAACACGATATTGCGGATGTTGCGCGCATCCACGCCGGTGGAGAGTTTTTGCGAAGTGGTGAGGATTGTCGGTATCGTGCGCTCGTTGTCCTGAAAATCGCGCAGATGCTGCTCGCCCAGCGCGCCGTCGTTGGCCGTCACCCGCTCGCAGTAGTGGGGATCGCTGCTGATCTTCATCTGATTGATCAGATCGCGCACGGCCAGCGCGTGATCCTGGGTGGCGCAAAAGACGAGGGTCTTCTCCCGCTGGTCAATCATACCCATAAACAAACTGACCCGGTGACGTTCCCGCTCTCTGATTTCGATGATGCGGTTGAAATCGCTCTCTACATAACGCCTGCCCTGCTCGATCTCGCCTTCGATAAGGGTATCATCCGCGGTGTAGACGTACTCGTCCAGGCTGGTGGTGATCTGCTTGACTTTGAATGGGGTGAGAAAACCGTCGTTGATGCCCTCTTTGAGCGAATAGATGTAGACCGGTTCGCCGAAATAGGCGTAGGTGTCCACATTGTCCCGGCGCTTGGGTGTGGCCGTCAGCCCCAACTGGACCGCGGGCGCGAAGTAATCGAGGATGGCCCGCCAGTTGCTCTCGTTGTTGGCCCCGCCCCGGTGACATTCGTCGATGACAATAAAATCGAAGAAGTCCGCCGGATAGTCGCCGAAATAGGGGGTGTCGTTTGGCCCACTCATAAACGTCTGGAAGATTGTGAAGAAGAGGCTGCCGTTGGTGGGAACCCGCCCCTTTTTGCGGATGTCCGCCGGGTCGATGCGCACCAGCGCATCCTCTGGGAAGGCGGAAAAGGCGTTGTAGGCCTGGTTTGCCAGGATATTGCGGTCGGCCAGAAAGAGGATGCGGGGGCGGCGGCTGGGCTGGCGGCTGAGATTCCAACGGCTGTGGAAGAGTTTCCAGGCGATCTGAAAGGCGATGAACGTTTTGCCCGTGCCCGTGGCCAGGGTGAGCAGAATGCACGACTGGCCCGCGGAGATGGCTTCCAGCACCCGCTGGACCGCGATTTCCTGGTAGTAGCGGCTGGGGTGACTGCCGCCTTTGTCCTCGAAGGGCACAGTGGCGAAGCGGTCGCGCCATTCGTCGGCCTGGGCAAAAGTGCGCTGCCAGAGTTTCTCCGGCGTGGGATAGGCGGCGGAAGTGCCCTCTTTGCCCGTACGCATATCGACGGCGTAGAGGCCCTGGCCGTTGCTGGCATAGGCAAAGCGCACGGCCATTTTGCTGGCGTAGTTCTTGGCCTGGCCCAGCCCTTCGGTCAGGGGTTTGTCCCAGGCTTTGGCTTCGAGCACGGCCAGTTGGTGGTTGCGATAGACCAGCACATAATCCGCGGTGAGCGGTTTGCCCCGCCGCCCGCCACCCTCCAAACGGCCCAAAGTCAGCGGATATTCACGCAGAATGCGGCTGCCCTCAACCACACCCCAGCCCGCGGCGCGCAGTGCGGGGTCGATATAATCGGCGCGGGTTTCGGCTTCGTTCAACTGTGACTCTCACGTGTAGATGGGACACCAACTATTAACGAAAAACCGCATTAGAGTTTTTGATGAACTCGATAAAGTTGATACAACGAACTGAAACACCAGTCATGCCACATACAGCTGGGATTTTACACCGCTCCAACTTAAGGGGCGTTGGATGTTGCCTGGCCTCATTCGAGACCAATTCTGCTTGATGGACGCGCGCTGTAGCGATGATGAGGATGTCGTTTTCACCTGCGCCGTGATCGTTGTATTTGTCGCCTACAATGCCGAGCAATCCTTTGATACGCATAGCATCTTGCAGTACCGCATTGCTGATTTCCAATTGTTTCAGCCCGTTTTCTTTCAGCCACTCGCCACAATCCGGTATCTTGCTGTTTACTTCCTCAAACGCCACACTCGGCATTACCAACTCCGATTCCTTGATTTGTACCGCCATCCACTCCCACAAAGGGGGGAAATGAACAATTGGGTAGAATTCCCAGGCGTAAATCATGGACGACGCATCAAAGACCTGCATAGTGGCGCTCCAACTGGTGCAGGTCTTTGATCTTTAGACTGTCCAGGTAGCTGCTTGCCTTAGCAAGCGTGATATGTTGCGCGTTGAGTGCATCCAGGACAGTCTGTACAAATGTATCACCGAACACATGCTTGGGTTCCCGATGGCGGTACGCCCGGTTGCCCCTTTCCTCTGCTCTGGGAGCGCCCGACTCTCTTTTCCACTGCCGATAGGAAGTATACTGATTTTGCGACAGCCGACCCGAATCCAACAGTCTGCGTAGTATGACTTCGCCGCTTACACCCCATAATTTTCGCGGTTGCGCAAGCCACTCATCGTATTGTGATGAATCATCCGGTCGATCCGCGTCTGAGATATTCGCCAAAAAAGTATCTGGCACCAACAGATGCCCGGCAAATGCGTTGGCATCCCGTTCCTGGCCTCGATAGGATTGCAGGTCGTGCTCATCATCAATTGAACTGGTCCGGTGTAGCAATAGATGACCCAACTCGTGCATGAGCGTGAACGATTGCTGGGTTTCCCAAGGCTGCTTTTTGATAAAGATAACCGGGCTGTCGGAATAGTAAAGCGAGAAGCCCAGAATCGGGTCGTCCTTGGCAATCTGCCATTTCCCGTTGTAGCCATTGCTTTGAAATACCAAAATTCCCACAGTTTCCAACGCCGTGCGATAGGTTCTAAAGCTGTTATTGTCAGCCAGTGCCAGCCACTGGCGGGTGATGTGCGCCGCCTCAATCGGGTTGCTTTGGGGCAAGTCCGGTGGACTAAATGATACTGTGTCAGTGTCGTCCAACTCTTCGCGCAGGCTCAGATAGACCTCCCGTTGTCTTTCTACCCGCTCAATAAGCGTCTTAATTCTGACGGACAATTCCGTTTTCTGGTTGGCGAGTGTTCGGAACTGTGGTGTATACACCTGCGCCTCGTCGACTGGCCCATCCTCCAGAAAGAAGAGAACGCCGCGTCCAAAATATTCTGCCATTTTGCGCAATTGGTTGAAGGTTATGCCATCTTCGCCCGCCATCAATCGCTCAATGCTGCTCTGGGCGATGCCCAGTTCCAGGGCAAGATCGTCCGCTGTGATGCCCCGCTCGGCGCAACACCAGGCAATGCGTTCTGGATTGATCGACTGAATGCGTTCCATAAGGCTATTATAACAAAAGAATGGCTGATTGTCTTGTCAACAAAAACTCGTTGACCTCTACAGTTCTCCGTTGAAGGCACGGTGCAGGAGGGATTGTTTGAGTTCGTCCAGGGCGGCGAGTTTGCGCTGGTAGATGGCTTCGAGATTTTGGGTTTCTGATTCTAAATCGCGAACCTTCGCTACAACGGATCGCTGATCTTCAAGATTTGTAGGGAATGGAATGGTAAAGTTGACTAACGTTTTGATTGGCAATTGCGGTTGCGCTGCGCCAGTGGTTTGTTTTTGGATCTGATCCTTCATAATTCCAGAGCGTAGGAGTTCAAACAGATATGAAGACAAAATCGACCGTTTGTTGGGCCGAAAGATGAGCATCCCCGAATTGATCCGAATGTGATCGAACGGAACATCTTCAGAATAATGTCCAATATTACCAATTGTACCGCGTGTTGTCATAATAACATCATTTCGTTGAAGTTTACCTTTGCGGAGCCGCCTGTCTTTCTCTTGTGTGATAAAAATCGTAGAGCCAAAGTCGAATCCATCCGGCCGTACATTCTTTGTACTCAGGAAGATGCAATGACCTTCGCTATGAAAGTCGGATTTTTTTGGGTAATTCACACCCCGATCACCGTCAATAATTTCTAACAGATCCTTATCACCTAATTTCTTCTCCACCCACCCCTCCCCGCGCTGACGAAAGACCGCGTCCAGATGGCTCTCGAAGAGGGCGCGGGCGTTGGCGAGGTTCTGCTCGGCGTTGGTTTTGGCCGTGGCGAGACCGTCGAAGGCTTCGTCCAGGAGGGCGACGATCCGCTGCTGTTCGGGGAGAGGAGGGACTGGAATTGGAATCTCCCGAAGATTCCCTTGATTCAGTTTCGGAACGGTCAGACCAGAAACGAACTCAGACAAATCGGAGTGATTCAGGAAATAAATCAGCCAATTATCGATAATCTTGTTGCGGTGCGGTCTGAGTACATGCGCGTGATTGTTTACCCAGATTTTGCCTTCTGCAGCGAAGGCTGTATTTTCTCCGGATGCCCACTTCGCTCCATCTTCACCGACCAAAACGAGCCTTTCGTCAAATAGGTAGCCATTCACATAATCTAATATCCCCGTCGCTCCGTAATAGGGGTACTCTCCCGCAGTACGGTTACGCTTAGTGATGGGCTTTCGTTGGCTGTCGAGTACATCACACAATCTACCAATGGGAATCGCTTGCCACTCCGCTTTCATAGCAACCCCCGAATCACTTCCAACACATCCGCGCTCTCGGCGTCCAGGGCGGCGATCTCGTCCAGTATCTCGGACGGGTCCCGGTGGGTCACTTCTTCGCCGCTGTTGGGGTTCTTGGCCGAGAGATCGAAAGTCGTGGGGTCGATGCGGGCCGCGTCCACGCGCCAGCTCTGGGGCGAATCGGCTCGGCGCTGCTGCAGTTCCACAAACTCGGCCAGGTCGTCGTCGTTGAGCGGGTTGGTCTTGCCCAGGTTGCGGCCCGGCTCCAACTGGTAGTACCAGATGTGGCGGGTGGGCGCGCCCTTCTCAAAAAAGAGGACAACCGTCTTCACCCCCGCGCCCTGAAAGGTGCCGCTGGGACAGTCGAGGATTGTGTGCAGGTTGCAGCTTTCCAGCAGCACTTTGCGCAGACTGACCGCGGCGTTGTCGCTGTTGGAGAGAAAGGTATTTTTGATCACCACCCCGCCCCGCCCCCCGGCTTTGAGCATTTTGATGAAGTGTTGCAGAAAGAGAAAGGCGGTCTCCCCGGTGCGGATGGGGAAATTCTGCTGGACTTCCTTGCGCTCTTTGCCCCCAAAGGGCGGGTTGGCCAGGACAATTTCGTAGCGGTCCCGCTCCTGCACATCGGCCAGATTTTCGGTGAGGGTGTTGGTGTGCAGAATGTTGGGCGCTTCGATGCCGTGCAAAATCATATTCATAATGGCGATGACGTAGGCCAGGGACTTCTTCTCTTTGCCGTAAAAAGTGCTGCTCTGGAGCCGTTCCAGATCCCCGGTGGTCAGGCCAGGGGTGGCGCGCAGATAGTCAAAGGCTTCGCACAGAAAGCCCGCAGACCCCACCGCGCCGTCGTAGATGCGCTCGCCCAGCCGGGGCTGCACCACCTGCACCATCGCCCGAATCAGCGGGCGGGGCGTGTAATACTCGCCGCCGTTGCGCCCGGCGTTGCCCATATTTTTGATTTTGGCTTCGTAGAGATGGGAGAGTTCGTGCTTTTCGCTCTGGGAGCGGAAGCGCAGTTGGTCGATCTGTTCGATAATTTCGCGCAGGTTGTAGCCGCTGGAAATTTTGTTTTTGATCTCCCCGAAGATCTGGCCGATTTTGTATTCGATGGTGTTGGGTCCGCTGGCCCTGGCGGTGAAGCCGTGGAGATAGGGGAAGAGTCTGCCGTTTACAAAGTCGCGCAGGTCGTCACCGGTCAGCGCCCGCTGGTGGTCGAGCTGGCCGGTGGCGTCTTTGGGCGCGGCCCAATTTTCCCAGCGATAGGCCGGTTCCAGGATGAAGGCGTAGGCTTTGCCCTCAAATTCAGCTTCCAGGGCTTTGTCCTCTTCCAGCCCGTCCAGATATTTGAGAAAGAGCAGCCAGGAGGTCTGCTCGGTGTAGTCCAATTCGGTGGTGCAGCCGGCTTCTTTGCGCAGCACGTCGTCGATATTGCGGAAGGCTTGTTCAAACATCAAAATTCCTGACTGGTGGGGGATGGGAGCGCCTGGGAGCGCCAGCCTCCCGGCTGGCCGCCGTTAGGGATAACGGCGCTCCCAGGCGCTCCCAGATAACGGCGCAATTGTAGCACAGGCGGGAAGGGAGCAGAAAGTCGATTTTCAGTACACCCTCGTTCGATTCTTCTTTCCCAAGACGAAGCAGCAATTCCCGGAGGTAGGGTATAGAGGGGTGCTGAGGCTAGGGGAGGGAGCCGGAGCAGCCATTTTCCGGGTGTAAAGTGTCAGAGATGATTGTT
>JAANMX010002902.1_pt1 | contig 16011 bp, 13 predicted proteins | sample 7279681 | NCBI WGS metagenome assembly JAANMX01 (sample SAMN14094542, study PRJNA606508) | bioreactor metagenome | isolation source: A lab-scale SPAN reactor treating ammonium-rich wastewater day 351 | place: Ireland: Galway | collected 2018-01-01
AGGTGGTGTTGACAGAAACATCGATGTTACTTACGCAGCAAAAGGAGATGATGCTTTCATCAACCACGTTGGGCAAGCCGCTGCCACTTATACCACTACAGTGGTGTACGAAATCGTAGCAATGTAAGCAACAAAACAAATGATAAAAAGAATCCGTTTCATAATTGAGGCGGATTTTTTGGTTCTTCGCCCAACATCATTCCGGAAAGTTATTTCGGAAAAAAGTAAAAACTATATAAAATAATCAGATCCGTTTCTGTATTCCAAAAAGTTGTTTATCTTTATCCCAACACAAGGATGGAAAAAATAACTTAAAAAGATTCAGTAATGAAGAAGTTATTTATCCTCATATTCGCCGTTGTAGCCGGATGCACCACACTTCAGGCTCAACAGCAAACCACCGTTAACGTACGGCTTTTTCCGATACAGACCCTCGTCGTGAATGGAAATCAGAAAAATGTAAATTTGGATTATACCACCAAGGCGGACTATGCCAATGGGGTATCTGTAGAACAAAAAGACCACCTTCTGATTTACAGTACCGGTGCGTTCAGCGTTCAAGTCCGTTCTGAAAGTCCAATACTCACCAGTCAACAGGCTCAGGTGACGGAAAGCATTAATGCTTCAGACCTTGTGATTACTGCCAAAAGCGGAGATTCGGATCCACTTTCCGGCGCAGTGTACAGTACCACAGGACTGTCTACCTCTCCCGAGAAAATCATCGAGAGCAGTACCGGCGGAATCAACAGTACTTTTACTGTAGAATATAAAGCTCAGGGCAATCTGGATGCTTATATCACCAAGCACATGACCCCGGGAGAAGCAACAGTATACAGTGCCGAAATTATTTATGAGATTGTTGCCTTGTAACGCCGCTTTCTAAGTAAGGAATGATGAAAGAAAGGCATCAATATTGCTAAAAACACACAATGAAAAAAAAACATCTTTTCCTGTTCGCACTTTTTGCTTCTTTATTCTCCACGCTGCAGGCACAAACAGGTATTTCCGTAAGCCCGCCGCGAAGCTATTACTCAGGTGTGGCAGGACAAAGCACTTCTAACAAGATTCTCGTCACCAATCCCAGTGTTATGCATACCCTGGAGATGACTGTGACCCTGAACGACTGGAAATATGATACAGAAGGAAACAATGTAATTCAGGAACCCGGCACTCTTCCTACTTCTATGGCCAGCTGGATCTCGATCCGGCCGCAGTCCTATTTCAGTCTGGCACCCGGTGAAAGCCGTGAGATAGAACTCGTCGTTACCCCGCCTTCCGGTGCATTGTCCGCCGATATTCCGGTGCATACTGCATTGGTGTATTTCACCCAAACCAATCCTGTAGATTCTTTCAATGAGAACGGTGCCCTGATGAAAGTGAGTGTGCGGACTGGAGTAAAAGTATATTACAGGCCAACCTCTGCCCCTTCCCCGGATATTGATTTCTACGATTTCTCCTATGATAAAAAAGGAAGGATGCTGAAACTTGGAATGGTAAATCAGGGCGACATCTGGACCGATGGAAGAGTAGTAACGGAACTCATCCGCCAGGATGACGGTTCGCGACATAAACTGGAAAACGTAATTGTATATACCTTGCCTGGAGATCGCCGGGCCGTGATGCTGCCATTGCCGGAAACTTTAAAGCCCGGAAAATATATCGCTTCTTCCACCTTCACCTATGAAGGCGATCAGGAACTGATTAAAGTAGCCGAATTAACCTTCACCCATGAATAAAATCTTTCTTGTTGCTCTATTGACCCTGCTGGGATATAGCCTCAGAGCACAGCCAAGAATAGAATCCCACATCACAGGATGGTTTCTGGTGAACAGCTATCATGGTTCCGTAGCCAGTAATCTGGTGAATGTGCCCATCCATATTGACTGGAATGATGTCAATACAAAAATGCAGAAATGGTCGGTGACCTTTCGTGTGACAAACCCCATTGTGAACAGTGAAGGGAAAATATTTCCAGCCGACCGGCTGAGGTTCCGGCTGAATACCGTGAACGGAAACATGCCTAATGACAGCGGGTTGTACCCTACCATTGCTCACCTGAACCCTTTCACCCAGGAAATACCGTTTCAGTTCACCAACTCATTTCTCGTAAACCAATCGCCTTACAGCTTGGAGGTAAAAAAGCGTTATTTTGTGATGAACTTGCAATATGATGTAACTTCTGCTCCCGGAGCTTATCTGGAGCCGTTGGTTTCGTGGCAGAATTACCGCGTAAACATCGTGATGGAACTGTGGAATGCAGAAAACCAGAGAGTGTCCATGAAAACTTTAGGATTTGATATGGGTGTTAGGCCGGGAGATTCTCCACCGCTACCGGTTCAAAACAGCCTCATCATAGACGGGGTTGCTAAAAATGTGCTTCTTGAATTTAAAACTCCTGCAGATTATGCTAACGGGGTAAGCAAAACCCTTTCGCGTGCGCTCTCCGTAACTGCTACTTCCGGGTACAGCATTACGGTGCACAGCGTTCATCAAAATCTGACAAGCAGCAGCAACCGGCTTCTTCCCGTGAACCTGATCCGCCTCACTTCGAAAGACCATACCAGCCAGGCCACCACTGGTACCATCCAACTTTCCGCAGCTTCACAACCCGTTGCTTCCAGTAATATTCCCGCACTCACGCCTAAGTTTTATGACTTAACATACTCCACTAAAGCCGGCGAAGAAAGTTTTTTCAATCACTCGTATGAACAATATTCAGGAACCTTAATCTTCAGCCTTATTCCATTATAATAAAGACCGTTGAGACACTTTCTGCATATCTTTTTATTTTTTTTTCTGTTTCATCCCGATCTCAATTATCAGGCTCAGGAAAATCCGGTAAAACTGACGGTAGCAGAAACCATCAGCGCACGCAATAATGAAATGCTTAGCCTGACACTCACGGTGGAAAATAATACCGAAACCGACCGTGAGTTTACGCTTCTCATCAATGCTGAACCAGGCTTCAGAATTGTAAACAACACCCGCCAGGTAGTGTTGGAAAGCGGGGCTAAAGCTTTTCTTCCGATCAGTATTTATGTTGGTAAAGGACAGCCTGCCGGAGAAAGCTTAATTTTATTTTCGCTTACAGAAGGGCCTAAAGAAATCGCACGCTCTCAGACGAAAGTGAATTTGGGAATTCAGCGGGAGCTTCGGATGGCACCAGTAAACCCGCAAGTAATGATGTTCCGGGAAGGGGATTCCCTGAAGGTATCGGCACAAGTGATGAACAATGGAAATACTTCTGAAGAGACCGAAATCGTCGCCAATTTTCCTGCTATTTATGGCAATATTGTAACCCTGAAGCGAAAAGTAACGCTGGAACCTTTTACCAGACAGACCATCACTTTCGGAAGAGTGGTAGACCGTGAACTTCTGGATACCGAAGTTTTTACCGTGAATATCGCCGGACTGGACAAGAATCAGGTGTTCTTTGGAAATACCATGGTAACTGTCCAGAATGCTGCATCAAGCCGCAAATATGTAGATCCTGCTTTGGTTTCTACACTATTAAACCGAACTTTTAAAAACCGTATCCGATTGAGTGCCAGAAATTCTGTAGAAGGGCAGGATGCTTCCTATTTAGCGGACGGCTATACTGAATTCTATCTTCCCGGACTGGAAGGCACTTTGAACTTTAACGGTATTTACCGGCCGGATCAATACGATCCTCTCTATTTGAGCAATACCTTTCTGGATCTGAAAAAGGGAAATGCAGCTTTACGTCTCGGGAACCTGAACACCTCGGGGCTGGAGCGTAACCTTTACGGCCGCGGTGCATCTTTTACGCTGACTAATGATGAAAACGAACCCCGTATTACTGCAGGAATCCTGGACAAAGCCTATAATCTTATTGAACCTTTCGCACCTCACCAAAAGGGCTATTCTGCGTACGGAAGTTCCGCTTTCCGGCTGAATGAAAAATCGGAAACCGGACAGTTATTGGTGTTTGACCGAGAGCCAGACCAGCAGCACTGGATTCTGATGAACAGCTACCGTTACAGGAATCTACAGAAAACTGCATTGGAAGTGAAACTTGGTTACGGTCATAGTGCCGCCCTTCAGGGTGGTCTTCAAAAATCTTCAATGGCGGGCGGACTGGATTTTCAAACGACCGCCGGTTCTTATTATCTGAACACCAGTGCTTTTTACAGCAGCGGTTATTATCCGGGACTGCGCCGCGGAAATACTTATTTTGATCAGCGCATTACCCGATACTTTGACAAGCAGAGTGTCTGGGTGGCGTTCAACTACAACCGCTACCGGCCGGAATACGTTATCCCGTTTCCTTTCGGTTCTCAGGAAGCAGCACAAATCGGGGCCGAAGCCGGAATACAACTGCAATTGGGATCTGCCCTTTCTCTAAACCTCAACCCGAAATGGAGAAAAGAAAAAGCCGACCTGTTTTTTGGGCTCACCACCCTTCAACCGGTAACTTTTAATATGATGTTGCTGAACAGCACCCTGACGTATTCTCCCGGAAGAAAGCATTATATTCTCCTTTCGCTTCAACAGGGACTTTCGGAGTTTGAGAGTCTGACTCCGCGTTCGTTCATTCACCGCACCCAAGTGAACTGGAACTTCGGGAATTTCACCCTTAACGGGTCATATCAAAAAGGAAATTTTCTTCTTTATGAAGGTCATTTTGGAGGCAATTTTTCTCAACAAACCGAAAAGCTGTCTGCTCATGCCTCTTACACCAATACTTTCTGGGATCAGAAATTAATGCTGCAACTGAACACTTCCTACAATTACGATCTTAATTCTGGCACCAACATTGGCACTATGCTTAATGCCGATTACCGGATTGGCCGCCGAACCCTCCTCCAAGCTTCTTTTAATCATCTCCGGTACACCGGCCAATATTATCAGGGACATTATAGTCATTATCAGTTCGGTGTACAACAAACCCTGCCTGATTTCGGAGAAAAGGAAGGCGCTTCAAAAAGTGGAACGTTGCAGGTATTCCTGTACCGCGATCTGAACAACAACCGACAATATGATCCGATTACAGATGAGCCTGCTGCCGGAATTCGTCTCAGCATAAACAATGCACAATTTATAACAGATGAAAAAGGATACATTCATTATAAGAAAGTTCCTTACGGCAAATACCGGATTAGGCCGGAAGACAGCGAGTGGTTTGCTGCCCAAACGATAGCAGAAGTCAACCAAAAACGCCAGCTGATCAGCATTCCGCTGGAAAAGGCGGGCTTGGTTCGTGGTAAACTGCAATATGAAACTACAGGTATTCATCAATATGAAGTTTTTGCGTATTATTCCGGAATTCCGTTGATTTTTCATGACGTTTTCGGAACCCGATATACTTTTTATGCCAACGAAAAAGGCGAGTTTCACGGGTACCTTCCTGTAGGCCGGTACGACGTGGAAACCAATGCCGCTGCCCTGCAGAAAAATGTATATGCCGTTCCCCACCGCCTGACCATTGACGTGAAGGCAGACGAAACCAACCTCTTGGAAACCATTATGCTGAAGGTTCGTGAAAAGAAGGTAGAAATAAGGAAATTTGGAGAATAATCCAAAGGCTACTTATTATGCAGCGCTCTGCAATTCAGTACATTATGTTTCTTCCAAAAGATAATAATAATTGACTATTATTGTCAGATTAATCTGATTAATAAAAAATTAACGATTAATCTTGTCAGAATGACATATTTTTCTTAATTTTATTACACAAAACACATGGATGAATAAATTTTTGAGAAACTGGGGGTTTGAGCTACTTACCCCCCATAAACATATTGATGCAGAAGGAAAATTAGCGGCTTTTTGCATCGTGTACACGGCCACAGAACATGTAGAACTGGAAAGTAACGGCAAAGCGGTGAGCCTGAAACCCGAGACTTTTTTCTTTCTTCCCAAAAACTGTTGCTTTTCAGTTTCCCAACCATACGATTACGCTGTCCTGATCTGGTTTACAGGAGAACTGCTGGCCAATCATCCACAACTGATGTATTACATTAACCACAGTTTGCTTTTTCAGCACAAAACAGGCGCTGCAGTGGACAATCATTTTCTGCCGTATGACGCTTTGCTGAAACAATATGTATCCCCGTTGCTGAACAGGAAAGTAAACCCGATCTTTAAGAAAAACCTGCTGACCAATTTTATTGAGTTTATCATCATCCGTTCATTGTTAGAAAGCGATCCTATGCTGATAGAAAATACGCAACACCAATATGAAAAAGAAATTGCTTCAAAATTCTCCAAACTGGTCACAGAAAAAGGACAACATGACACTACAGTAGAGGAATACGCAGAGCAACTGAACCTTACTAAAAGATCTTTGGACCGCGCTATATTAACGGTCTATGGATTCAGTGCCAAGAAATTTATTGATGCGAAAATCACCGATCTGGCGAAAATAAGGCTTCGCGGCAGTTCCGACCCCGTGAAAAATATCAGCCATGATCTTGGGTTTTCTCAGGAATCCAACTTTACCATGTTTTTCAAAAAGCACACCGGGCTCACTCCTGTTCAGTATCGCGAAGACGGTGGCGACATGTTGGAAAACCAAAGCGTTAAAGATCACGCCTAAGGGTAACATTCTGCTGCTTCACCGCACTGTGTTATGATTTTTACAACCCCATATCATCATCCGACACTGCGGTTCCGTCAGCCATTAGAAACGCTTTCAAAAACGGGGTAATTTCGCCGTTCATCACCGCATCCACATCGGAGGTCTCATATCCTGAACGCACGTCTTTTACCAGCTTATACGGATGCATCACGTAATTCCGGATCTGGCTTCCCCACTCTATTTTCATTTTTCCGGCTTCTATTTCGTTTCGGGCTTTCATCCGCTCTTCCAGCTCCATTTCGTAGAGCCTCGATTTCAGCAACTGCATCGCTTTTTCTTTATTCTGTAACTGCGAGCGGCTTTCGGAGTTTTCAATAATAATGCCTGTTGGTGCGTGACGAAGCCGTACTGCGGTTTCTACTTTGTTCACATTCTGTCCGCCTGCTCCGGAGGAACGCATGGTTTCAAAACTGATGTCTGCCGGATTGATATTGATTTCAATGGTATCGTCCACCAAAGGATAAACATAAACGGATACAAAACTGGTGTGGCGCTTCGCATTGCTGTCGAAGGGTGAAATTCTGACCAGGCGGTGTACCCCGTTTTCCCCTTTCAGATAACCGAAAGCAAATTCTCCGTCCACTTCCAGGGTAACGGTTTTTACGCCGGCCACATCGCCTTCCTGAAAGTTCAGCTCCCGAAGTTTATAGCCTTGGTTTTCTGCCCACATGGTGTACATCCGCATCAGCATTCCGGCCCAGTCGCAGCTTTCGGTTCCGCCTGCTCCCGCGGTAATCTGCAATACGGCTGAAAGTTCGTCGCCTTCATTGGAAAGCATATTTTTAAACTCGAGGTTTTCTATTTTTTCCTTCAGTTGTGCGAACAAAGCTTCGGCTTCCTTTTCAGTATCGGGATCTTCTTTGGCAAACTCCAGAAGTACCTGTACATCTTCCATTCCTGTAGCGATTTCTTCATACTCTTCCACCCATTTTTTCTTGGAACGGAGCTGTTTCAGGAAGACTTCAGCTTCTTTGGGATGATCCCAGAATTCGGGAGCTGCGGTTCTCTCGTCATCGTTGGAAATTTCTATTTTCTTTCTTTCGATTTGTAAGAACTTATGCAGGTCAGTAATTCTGGACTGGATTTCTTTCAGTTGGTCGCTGTTTATCATTCTGCAAAAATAAGTTTTTTCTGCGGCAAATGAATCTCACCTCCAAAGCGAAAAAAAAAACACCGTCAGGAATCTATTCCCTCACCATCAGCTTCAGCGTTTTCAGTTTCTCCTGCTTTTCTTCCAGCAGGTGCAGCAAATACATACCGGGTTTCAGCTGGCTTTGCAAAGTAAGCGTTACTGTTTCCTGTTTGGGCAATGATTGCTGATGAATCATGCGGCCTGAAGCATCAAAAATACGCAGTTGGGTGGCGTGCTGAGCCAGGGCTTTTCCTTTCAGGCTAAAGTTGCCGTTGTTGGGATTATCAAATAAAACAATGTCTGAAGCGGCACGCTGGGTTTCTGTAGTGGAAAGCGCACCGGTATAATCGAACCGGGCAATAAAACCGGAGTACTTTTGCCATCCCATAAGAACCGTCACCGCTTGCCTATAAGCCCACCTGAAATCCCGCATATTTTTCCCACCGCAAATCAATACCTCCCCAAAATCGCTTCTGAGGAGGTCGTTTTTACGCATTTTAGCCAATATTTACAGAAAAGAGGGGTTGTGCAACGGCTACCTTTGTTACCTGTAGTTTTTATTGTTTTCTAATATCCGAGATATAAATTGGCTTGTACTTTTCACAATAAACTTCAATACCGAATTTGGTTACTAGAGCTACAATTGATGCAGCAATCATAGTTACACCAAAACCAATATTTACTAAGCAAGAAACAATAGATGATTTAATATATCCTTTTGATAATACCATCTGCATTCCATTATTAAACCAAGTTTTATAAATTTCACTTTCGGGATTACAAAGTGAATTATATATTACTCTTTTTATAGATTCAAAAACTGTAATTCCAACCTCTTTATCTTTAATTTTTTGGTCAGGACTTGGAAGTGCTTTTCTTTCTACGTAAGGCAGTTGTTTTGTTGAAAAATCGTGAACTAAATAGATTAAATCTCTAGTTGATTGTGGTGAAGATTGACCAATTTTACTAAATATCTCATCATCAGAAAGAGTTTGAATAATTCTTATTGATTCACGTTCAATTTCATCTTCGTCCAAATGAACATTTTTAGTTGATGTTAATGTTGCCAAAGCAACTTCTTCATTAAATCTATTAATTATTTCGGAATGAAAGATTTCTCGTGTTCTTTGAGTTTTAATAACCGTATGATTTTGTAATACAGACTTTATATATTCCTTAGCTTTTTCAACTTCTTTCATTCTTAGGTTGCAGATTGCAATTAATGAAATTGTTTCTAAATGAATTCTTGTGTTTTCATTTACTACCTTTTTGTTAGATAAAAGTCCATTTAAAGCAAAATCAAGTTTATTTAATTCAATTGCTAATTCGTAAAGTTTGTTTTTAGCTTGAATTAATCTAACAAAATGTTGGGTAGGTCTTAAAATTGTTTGGATGTCAATTACAATATCTTTTGCAGTATTGAAGTCTTGATTTTTAACTGCATTTTCTAATTTTGGCTCTAATATTTTTAATCTTTCCTTTTGTTTTTTTGAAAGTGGAATATTCATTGGCATGGGTTATAAAATTACAGGTAACGTTCCTGGCGGCTTTGTGCAATGTCGGAGCTCGTACCAAAGATACGAAAGTGCGGACATTGGACTTAAAGAAATGAAAATTTTTTTTCTCACCGCAAAAAAAACTCCCCAAAATCGCTTCTGAGGAGGTCGTTATTTGCGCATTTAAGCCAATATTTGCAGAAAAGAGAGGGTTGTGCAACGGTGCCTTTGTGGGTGGCTGTGCTGTGTTATTTCAGACCGCTATTTTTTTGTATTGTTGATTTGCAATGTAAGATTCAACGGCCGAAATAAATTCACTTAAAAAGTCAAATACATTGCTTTTTGCTTCTTCTAATTGTCCCAAAGAACTTGTACTACCAACTTCGATAAATGACTTTTCTCCGTGTGCTAACCAATTACGTTTTTGCTTTATCTCCTTTAAGGTTTGTCCGTGTTTATTTTCGTCATAAATTCTATGCACATTCCCAATATCTATTTTCATTGATTTTGCAGTAGCGAAAATCGTTTTAGCATCTAAAGAACCTCCATAGTTAATTTCACTAGAAGCTAATACAATTGTGTCATTGAAAATTTGAATGGCAACATTCATTATTGTTTCAATAATGGTTTCTTTTTTCTTTTTATCATCGTGTTTGTACAGATTGTTTAGCCAATATTTTTGTACATCTTCAACAATATCAAAATACCTCAAACCTTTGTCGTTGATTTCATCAAAAATGGAAATGACAGAATTATATACAGTTGATTCTATTAGGTTGTATAAAAGCAAATAGGTTGTTGAACGAAGTGTATCAACTTTTGAGGAATTAATTTGTAGTTCCGTTTCTACTACGCTTTCATCTTCAATTTTGTTGGCAGAAATACGAGGGTTTTCCAACTCGATTATGCTTAGAATTTCATAAAATGAGTTTATTTCTGCTACTCTTTTAATAAATTCTTCTCTAATTGTCATAAGTCAGTTGAGTTAAGTCTTTGTTTCCTAATAAACAATCTCTCACAAATTCAATTCTGCCTATAACTTTGGATTTATTATTGGCAGCATCTGATGTTGTCCATTGTTTAAATTCATTTGAGTTTAACCATTCAATATTATTGATAGTTAGGTTTGGATTTTCTCTCAAAGCCAAATTAGCACCAACAGCAATTGCTTCAAAACGTACACGAGGAATTGATTTTGAATTTTCTGACTTTCTAAATCCATTAGGAAAATTATCTTCTACGAATTTTAACGTATTAAATAATTCATTTTTCATTTCCTCTTTATTTGTATTATCAAAAGTTTTGTTTGCCTCAATAATATATTCATCTAAAAATCCTTTTACTGAATGGACGAAACTTTTATAGTTATTGGAAAGAGCAAAAAATCGAGAGATTAATTCTTCTTTTTCACCTCTTAGTTTCTCACTTTGTTTTTTTGTAGCACTAAATAGTTTATTAAATTCAAGCGATTCCGACATTTCTAAAATAAAGTCGTAAAAATTATTATCTATAAATTTACCTTTTCTTATTTCTGCATATGTTAGTTTTTCGCCTCCTTCATTTACCCGTCTAAAAATATCTGCACGAATACCTTCGTCTGTATTTTCATTAATTATGTATAACTTTAATTGAGTGTTAAGAAGCTTTCGTTTTCTTGAAGTAATTAAATCACTGAATGTAAAACCGTTTAAATTATCCAACTCTTCTAAATCTGAAAGTATTAGAGCATTATCGTAAAAATCTTTTACTGAAGATAATCTTTGAACACCATCTAAAAGTTCTAAATTTCCATCTTCATCTAATTCAAATGCAAAAAGATATTGAATTGGGACTCCCATTAACAATGATTCTATGAATTTTGATTGCATTGGTTTATTCCATACTTTATCTCTTTGATATTGAGGAACAAAAAGTCCTGAAATTGATTCATCTTCAAAATTTGGGGTTTCACCCTTTGCCACAAATTTTTTCAAAAGCTCACCTATAGAGAAATCTGCAATACGATAATTGTAATCTTTTTGAACTTCAATGATTTGTTCCTCGGCTCTTTCTATCTCTTCTTGTGTTTTCATTTGAATTGCTTTAAATGTTCTTTTATACTTTTCGCAACCACTTCGCCTAATCTTACAGGAACTGCATTGCCTATTTGTCGGGCAATTACAACCGATGAAAAGGTTTCTTTTTTTTCGTCAAAAAACTTGTAATCAATCGGAAATGTTTGTAGCAAAGACGCCTCTCTTAATGAAATTGCTCGGTCTTGTTCAGGGTGTCCGAAACGTCCATTCCCGTAACCGATACAATGTGTAGTCATAGTAGCAGAGGGCTCTTCCCATTTCATTCGACCGTAAACACTCGGATAAGATTTTCCCGAATCTTTTTTATGACATTCTAATTTCAAATCATCTGACCAATCTTTCCAACTTCCTCCATAAGGTGTGTTTTGGATTCTTTTTTTATTAAGAGGACTTAATTTTCTTGCAAAATGCAATCTATCTTTCTTATAAAATTCTCCGTCTTGAATTTTAGGAAGTTTTCCAATTGCTTCTTTTACTGTAACGTAATTTTCTTTGTTGTGAGTTTTAGGGATTAACTTAATTTCTCCCAATTTAGAAGCTAAAAGTACAAGTCGTTTTCTATTCTGTGGAATACCGTACTCAGGACAATTCACAACTTCATAATGAACAAAGTATCCTAACTCTTTTAGAGAGTTAAGAAAATCCTCAAATACGGGTGCTTTTTTGAAATTTATTAGTTGGGAAACATTTTCCATTGAAATTACATCAGGTTGAGTCTCTTTAACTAACCGTGCAAATTCATATAACAGTTTCCATTTATCATTATCACTTTTTTCTCCATCCTTAAAAGTATATGAAGAAAAAGGCTGACAAGGGGCACAACCAACTAATATTTTATACTTAGTTTTACCGAACAATTTATTGATTTCCTCTTTTGATATATCAGAAACGCTTTTTGAAATAAATGTTGAATTGTTGTTTGTCTCGAATGAATATTTGCAAGTTTCGTCTATGTCTATACCTGCTACTACTTTAAAATCCTCTTTCACAAAGCCGTGCGACAAACCACCTATTCCGCAGAATAGGTCAATTACAGCCACATTGTTGATTCTTTTTGACATAAATCACCTAATATAAATACTGCAAAATTATGAAATAAAAACGCTTTTACAACGTATGAGAATTGATTTTTGTTTTGCGATTTTTTACTTATGTATAATTAAACTCTTTACTCCCTAACCATCAGCTTCAGCGTTTTCATCTTCTCCTGCTTTTCTCCCAGCAGGTGCAGCAAATACATACCGGGTTTCAGCTGGCCCTGTAGAGTAAGCGTTACTGTTTCCTGTTTGGGCAATAATTGCTGATGAATCATGCGGCCTGAAGCATCAAAAATACGCAATTGTGTTGCCTGCTGAGCTAGGGCTTTTATCGAAATTCCTCATTTCCGTACTTTTCAAGGATTCTACGGTGAGTACCGACTCAGTGTTTAAGTTCCCGTCTTTTTGACAAGCGATACTCATCAGACTTACTAAAATAATACAAGTGATTTTTTCATAATCTTTTCTGATTTTTAAGTTAATATTTAAGTTCTATAAAAATAAATTTCGTTTATCAGACTTATTACAGATCACTCCTCCTTTTGTATTACAAACATTCTATATCCACTTTTACCGATAATAAGCACTTCAAATTAGAACAAATAATGATATAAACAAAATTTTAACAACAATTAATGTAAATCAATATATTGATGCGGATTTGATTATGTCCATATTGGTAGCCTCCCTAACTTCACTACTCCGACCGTACATATAGAGTGCATATACAGTCATTAGTCCGTGCATATAGAATGGATATAGAATGCATAGCCAACGGATATAGAAAGGATATAGAAGAATGCACTTTCTATATAGAAGTCGGCAAATTCCGGCAATTCCGGCAATTCCGGCAACAATCACACGCTGGTTACCGGAAATGCTAAGAAGAGTAATTTCGAACGCTCCGCTATGAGTGTAATTCATCACTCTTAACATAAATTTTTAAACTTTGCGGTCTTTATTTTAAAATTTTAAAAAACTCCGCAGTCTTTGCGTGAAAGTGAAATTCCCGCAAAACCCATTGTTCCCAAACTCCTTTCCCCATTCAATAAAAATTCCTGCCTGCCAATCTAAAGCATTCACCATTTTTGTGGCCAAAAAAACTATATTTGCTCAACTTAAAATTTCAAAGGAATGAACTCAGCTACAGTGCTGCTCTTTTTTGTGTTCGCGTATTTTATTGGCCTGTTGGCCATTGCCTATATTACGAGTCGCAATTCTGACAATCAGTCGTTTTTTATCGGAAACAAAAAAAGCAAGTGGTGGCTGGTCGCTTTCGGAATGATCGGTACCAGCCTCAGCGGCGTTACCTTCATCTCGGTTCCCGGTACCGTAGGGAAAATAACCGGCGGCGACTATCTCTACGGAGGTTTTGAATATTACATGATGGTGATCGGATTTTTTATCGGGTATTTCATCGTAGCATTTATACTTTTACCGTTGTATTACCGCATGAATCTGACGTCCATTTACACCTATCTGGGAAGAAGATTTAATGTAGAAGCGCACAAAATCGGTTCGCTTTTCTTTATTATTTCAAGGTCTATCGGCGCTACGGCGAGGTTGTATCTCGTAGTAAATGTGCTTCAGATCTTCCTTTTAGAAAGCCTTGGCGTTCCTTTTTGGGTCACGGCTGCAGTCATTTTGCTGATGGTGCTGCTCTACACTTTTGAGGGCGGCGTGAAAACCATCGTGATTACCGATACCCTGCAGACCTCCTTTATGATCTTAAGTTTGATAGGATGCATCGTGTATATTCTGTCTAACCTGAATCTTTCTGCCGGTGAAGCCTACACCATTCTTGCAGATCAGCAGTACACCCACCTCATTAATACCGACATTAATTCCAAAACCTACTTCCTGAAAACAGTTTTGGGAGGGATGTTCATCACCATTGCCATGACCGGCCTCGATCAGGAAATGATGCAGAAAAATATTTCCGTCGACAATCTGAAAAATTCTAAAAAGAACATGCTGACCTTCGCAGTTACCCTTCTTTTTGTGAATCTGGCTTTCCTCTTTCTCGGCGGTTTGCTCTATCTTTTTGCAATGGAAAACGGCGCACAGTACGATACCATCGTGAACATCATCAATGGCCAGGAAACCGTTTCCAATGTGTTCGGATTCAAAGATGCAGCGGGAAATATCAACAATATTATGGGTGACGATCTTTTCCCGGCTCTTTCGCTGCAGGGGTATTTTCCCATGGCGATTTCGGTTATCTTTATTATCGGACTGATTTCCGCTTTGTTTCCATCTGCAGACGGTGCTTTAACAGCCGTGACCAGCTCCTACTGTGTCGATTTGCTGACCCTGAATGATGACACCACCCGCACTGAAAAGCAGAAAAAAAAGATCAGAATGAGAATTCATCTTATTTTCACCTTGGTGTTCTTTGCTTTAATCATGATCTTCAAAGCCATCAATGATAAATCCATTGTATATCTCATCATGGAAGTGGCAGGTTATACGTACGGTCCTTTATTAGGATTATTTGCATTCGGTATTTTTACCAGATTCCAGATTATGAAAAAAGGCTCGATCCTCGCAGTGACACTCATTGCTCCGGTACTCACTTATGCCATCAATACGATGGTAACCCATTATTCAGACTACAGAATCGGGGTGGAACTTATCATCATCAACGGACTCCTTACCTTCATCGGGCTCTGGCTTATCAGGAAAAAATAATTTTCCAGACGTTTTAATCTGAAAAAAGCTCAAATACACACCAACTCAACCGCGACGAATCATTGCACCAACAGGTTGGCGATAGTAGGAAAATATGCCGATACCCGGAAAGGTTCATTTTCCCAACCCGTATAAAAACCGTAAATTTGCACGCAGATAAATCAAGCAAAATGAGCAAAAGTATTGAAGAGCTGAAATCTCTTACAACCCAAATCAGAAGAGATATTATCCGGATGGTACACGCTGTCAATTCAGGACATCCGGGAGGAAGTCTCGGCTGTACAGAATATTTCACCGCACTGTACGGAAAGGTGATGAACTATTCCTTACCCTTCACCATGGAAGGCAAAAATGAAGACCTTTTCTTTTTATCCAATGGCCATATTTCGCCCGTATTTTATTCCACTCTCGCAAGATTTGGCTTTTTTCCGGTAGATGAACTGAGAACCTTCAGAAAACTGGATTCCAGATTGCAGGGTCATCCTACCACGCACGAAGGTTTGCCCGGGGTCCGTATTGCTTCCGGTTCTTTGGGACAGGGACTTTCGGTTGCTGTAGGAGCTGCTTTGGGAAAGAAAATGGATGGTGACAAAGGCCTGGTATTTTCCCTGCACGGCGACGGCGAACTGCAGGAAGGACAAATCTGGGAAGCGCTGATGTTTGCAGCACACCACAAAGTGGACAATCTGATTTCCACCATCGACTACAACAACCGCCAGATTGACGGAGATGTGGATGATGTGATGAGTCTGGGAGATTTGCATGCGAAACTGGAAGCTTTCGGATGGACGGTACTCAATGAGAAAAACGGAAACGACCTGGAAGCTGTGATTGCTATTCTGGAGAAAGCCAAAACAGAAACCGGAAACGGAAAACCGATCGCAATTATTCTGAACACCGAAATGGGATTCGGAATTGATTACATGATGGGAACCCACACATGGCACGGAAAAGCCCCGAATGATGAGCAGCTTGCTTT
>JAANMX010002905.1_pt1 | contig 15993 bp, 13 predicted proteins | sample 7279681 | NCBI WGS metagenome assembly JAANMX01 (sample SAMN14094542, study PRJNA606508) | bioreactor metagenome | isolation source: A lab-scale SPAN reactor treating ammonium-rich wastewater day 351 | place: Ireland: Galway | collected 2018-01-01
ACGCCCTGCCGCGCCGCGACACAAGCTGAACATCGGGAGGGACCAAGATGACGGCAGATTTCACCCATCCGGGACGGGAAACCGCGCGGGACTGGGCGGCCGCGGGGCCGAAACGCAACCTGATCGACGGCCAATGGGTCGAGGCGCAATCCGGCAGGACGCTGGAAAGCCTGAACCCGACCACCGGCAAGCTGCTGGCCAGGATCTCCGAGGCGGATGCCGGCGACGTGGATGTCGCCGTGCGCGCCGCCCGCCGCGCCTTCGAGGCGCCGACCTGGTCGGGCATCTCGCCGCATCTGCGCACGCGGATGCTGCTGAAGATGGCCGAGGCCATCGACCGGCACGCCGCCGAGCTTGCGGCGCTGGAGACGCTGGACAACGGCATGCCGACCTGGTTCAGCAATGCGGTGATCGCCATGGTGGGCGACACCTTCCGCTATTACGCCGGCTGGTGTTCCAAGATCTTCGGCACCACCACGCCCACCGATGCCTCGATGTTCATCTTCACCCTGCGCGACCCGGTCGGGGTCTGCGGCCAGATCATCCCCTGGAACGTGCCCAGCCTGATGGCGGCGCTGAAGATCGCCACCGCGCTGGCCTGCGGCAATACCGTGGTGCTGAAGCCGTCCGAGCTGGCCTCGCTCAGCACCCTGCGCATGGCCGAGCTGATCCAGGACACCGACCTGCCGCCGGGGGTGCTGAACGTGGTGACGGGCTATGGCTCGACCGTGGGCGCGGCGATCTCGGGGCACCCGGAGGTGGACAAGGTCGCCTTCACCGGCTCGACCGTGGTCGGCAAGCAGATCCTGCAAGCCTCGATCGAGACGATGAAGCGGGTGACGCTGGAGCTGGGCGGCAAGTCGCCGAACATCATCTTCGCCGATGCCGACCTGGACAAGGCGGTGGTCGCGGCGGTCAACGGCTTTACCCGCAATTCCGGGCAGGTCTGTTCGGCCGGGACGCGGGTCTTCGTGCAGGAAGGCATCCATGACGAGGTGGCCGGGCGCATCGTCGAGATCGCCTCGGGCCAGAAGGTCGGCGACCCCTTCGACCCGGAAACCAAGCTTGGCCCGGTGATCTCGGCCAGGCAGCTTGACCGGGTGATGTCCTATGTCGATGCCGGTAACGCCGAGGGGGCCGAGCTGCGCACCGGCGGCGACCGCGTCGAAGGCCCCGGCTTCTTCGTCAGGCCCACGGTTTTCGCCGGCGTCACCAACGGCATGAGGATCGCGCGCGAGGAGATCTTCGGCCCCGTCGTCTCGCTGATCCCCTTCAAGGACGAGGACGACGCGATCTTCAAGGCCAACGACACCAGCTATGGCCTGGCGGCGGCGGTCTGGAGCCGCGACATCTCGCGCGCGCACAAGGTGGCGCGGGCGATGAAGGCCGGGCGCATCTGGGTCAACACCTTCGGCGAGACCGACCCGGTGATGCCCTTCGGCGGCTTCAAGCAATCCGGCCTCGGCCGCGAATTCGGCGCGGAATCGGTGCTGGCCTATACGGAAAGCAAGTCGGTCCAGGTCCGCTTCTGACCGCCGGCAAGGAAACGATCCCGCCGCATCCCCTGCGGCGGGATCTTTTGTTTGCGGCGCGACCCCTGCAGCGCACCGGGCGGCAGGGCGGAGAGGACAGGGCAAAGGGCCGGCAATGGGATGATCCGTCGCCGGCCCAGGAACCGGGCCGGTGTCCTGCCGCGGATCGCGCCTATTCGGCTGCTTTGCCGCGATAGGCGTCCAGGATGGCCTGCCCGTCCTTGCCGGCCGAGGACATGTCGCCCAGCCAGGCGTCGATCACGCCGGGGAAGGGTGCTTCCCAGCGGGCGTTTTCCTCGGGCGACAGGGTGACGACGGTATGGCCCTTGCCGGCCACGATGTCCTCGCGGATGGAAAGCGTGTTTTCCTGCTGCCAGGTGCAGAGGTTCTCGCGCGCCTTGGCCGCGGCTTCGGTGAAATGCTGCTGCACCTCGGGGGGCAGCTTGTTCCAGGTCTCGTTCCGCATGGCATAGATGATGGCGGTGCCGCCGAAACGCGGGCCCTGGACGGAATATTTCAGCAGGTCCGGCAGATCGTAGTCGGGAAGCCCGATATAGTTGTAGAGCGCGCCGTCGATCGTCCCGCGGCTGAGCGAATCGTAGACTTCCGACACGGTGATCTGCACCGGCACCGCCCCCAGGGCCGAGAGGGTCCTGACCCCGGAATTGCCGACGGCGCGGATCTTCTTGCCCTTGATCGCCTCGAGGTTCTGCGGATCGGTCTTGCCCATGAACAGGTTGTAGCCCGGCTGGACATTGGCAAACAGCAGCCGCACGCCCTGGGGGTCGTATTCGGCCTGGCCCAGCACCCCGTCCGGCGCGGCGATGGCCGACATGCTGGCGCTGGCCTCGCAGGAATCGGCGTAAAGGCCGGGCAGCTCGGCCACCGACGAAAGCGGCAGCTTCTGCGCGTTATAGGCGGGGATGACGATGGCGATGTCCGCCAGCCCGGATTGCAGCGCGGCCAGCGTATCCTTGCCCAGCTGGCCCGAGGGATAGACGGTGAAGCTGACCTGGCCGTCCGTGGCCTTCTCGACCGCGTCGACCATCTTCTTGCCGCCCTCGGCCCAGAGGTAAAGCTCGTTCGAGAACAGATGCGCGACCTTCAGCTCGATCTTGTCCTGGGCCAGAACTGGCGTCGCCGCGGCCGCCGCCAGCAGCGCGCCGGACAGCAGACGGCGCAGGACGGGCGGTCTGCCTTGGCTCTTGTGCCTGTCGGCCCGCCGCGCTGATGATGCCTTTGTCATGAGGTTTCCTCCCTGCCGCCGTTGTCGGATCGGCGACTTCATGGCTGGGGAATGTCCTCGCCTGGTCCCCTCCGGGCAACGCTTTTCGCCCCGGCCATAGGGCGAGCCTGCATGGGCCATAGAGAGGGGCGCGCGTTTTTGCGGTGGCCCGAAAGCCGGGGAAGCACGACCATGGGCGGGCAAGGCGGCGCCCGGTCGCGCCGCCGGTTCGCTGGACGGAGGAGACCCGAGATGAAGCAGGATGCGCCGAACGCGGCTGGCCTGACGCTGCGGCTGGCCACGCATGTCGCGGCCCTGGCCAATGCCATGCCGAGTGCCGAGGATACCGAGGCGATGCGCCGGCTGTTCCTGGACGGGTTCATCGTGTCGCTGTGGGGGATCACCCGGCCGGCGGTGCGGCAGATCTCGGAATGGTCGCGGCGCTTTGCCGGCACCGGGCCCAGCATGGTGCTGGGCGCCGACTGGACCGCCGATCCCTCGGTCGCGGCGCTGGTGCATGGCACGGCCGGCCACGCCTATGAGCTGGACGACACCCATGACGTCACCACCAGCCATCCCGGCTGCGTCATCATTCCCGCGGCGCTGGCGGTGGGGGCGCAGACCGGCGCCTCGCAGGCCGACCTGTTCCGCGCCGCCATCGCCGGCTACGAGGCGATGGCGCTGATCGGCGGCTGCGCCGGCGGGCTCGAGACGGTGCATCGCGGCTTTCACCCGACCTCGGTCTTCGGCTCGTTCGGGGCGGCGACCGCGGCGGTCGCCCTGCGGGCCTATGCGCGCGGGCAGGAGGTCACGCCTGACATGCTGCTGCAGGCATGGGGCCATGCGCTGTCGCAGGCCTGCGGCTCGATGCAGTTCTCGGCCGAGCCGACGGGGGGCGAGGTCAAGCGCGTCCATGCCGGGCTGGGCGCGCGCAACGGCGTGCTGGCCGCGGATTTCGCCGAACTTTCGGCCGTGACCGCGCCCCTGCAGGCGGCCGAGGGCGCCTATGGCGTGGCCGGCCTGTTCGGCGGCCCGCTGCAAGCGGTCGAGCCGGGCGAGAAGCAGATCCATGTCATCAGCCTCAAGCCCTATTCCTGCTGCCGGCTGTTCCATTCGACCATCGACGCCCTGCGCGAGGTGACGGATGATTTCACCGTCCCCACCGAGAGCATCGCCGAGATCCTGATCCAGGGCCCGCGCCTGGTCGCCGAACAGCACATGACGCGGGCCGAATCGACCATGACCGCGCAATACAGCTGCCCCTATATCGTCGCGGCGACCCTGGCCTACGGCCCGACCCGCTACGACGCCTATGGCGAGGAATTCCTGGACGATCCGCGCATCCTGTCGCTGGTCGCCAAGGTCCGCTTCCAGGTCGATGCCGAGATCGAGCGGGAATATTACCCGCGCCAGTTCGCCTCGCGCGTGACGATGCGCCTTGCCGATGGCGGCACGCGCTCGGCCCTGGTGGTGGACAGCGTGGGAACGGCCCGCAAGCCGCTGAGCGTCGCGCAGATCATCGCCAAGGGCGACGGGCTGGCGCATCTGGGCCGCTTCCCCAGCGGCGGCGCGCTGGCCGCCGCGCTCTGGGACGACGCAAGCGACGCCCGCAGGCTTGCGCAGGTTCTGAACGGCACGCCCGCTGCCTGAGCCGCGGCTGCCACATCCAGGAGGAGGAAGGAATGACGGCCGAGGACAAGCTGCAACGCCTGCTCGACATCGAGGACATCAAGACCCTGATGGCGAAATACTGCCACGGCATCGACAGGAAGGACGAACCGACCTTCATGAGCATCTGGGCCGAGGACGGCGACTATCTGCTGCCCCGCGGCGAGGGGCATGGCATCGAGGGCATCCGGCAACTGGTGCAGAAGGTCTGGCGCGAGGTGCCGCAATGCCACCACCACATCACCAACCCGGTGATCGAGGTGGACGGCGACAAGGCCGCGGCCAAGACCGACGTGACCTATTTCCGGCTGACCGCGGACGGCATCCACCAGCTTCTGTCGGGGGGCTACGCCTTCAGCTTTGCCCGCACCGGCGCGGGTTGGAAGGTCCGGTCGCTGAAGTTCGAAAGCTTCGTCTCGGCCAGCCCGGTCTTCAAGGAAAACATCCGGGGCTGATCCCGGGGCAAGGGATGGAAACGATCATGAGAATGCAGGGAAAACGCGCCGTGGTGACGGCGGGCGCCTCGGGCATGGGCCGGGCCGGCGCCCGGCTTTTCGCGCAGAACGGCGCCAGCGTCGCGGTGGTGGACGTGAACGCCGAGGCCACGGCCGAGGTCGTGGCCGGGATCGAGGCAGAGGGCGGCAAGGCGACAGGCATCGTCGCCGACCTGTCCCGCCCCGAGGAATGCAGGCGCATCATCGCCGAGGCGGCCGAAGCCCTGGGCGGCATCGACACGCTGTGGTCCCATGCCGGGACGCCCGGCCCGACCGAGGTCGAGGGCATCGACCTGGAGCAATACGACTTTTCCGTGGCGCTGAACCTGACCTCGGCCCTGGTCTGCGCGGGCGAGGTGGCGCCGCATATGCGCGCCGCGGGCGGGGGTGCGATCCTCTTCACCTCGTCGGTCGGCGGGCTGGTCGGCTCGATGATGAGCCCGGTCTATTCGGCGGTGAAGTTCGGCATCGTCGGCTTTACCCAGTCGCTGGCGCAGCGCTTTGCCGCCGACCGCATCCGGGTGAACGCGGTCTGCCCCGGCCCGGTCGAGACGCCGATGCTGCCCTTCTTCATGAACCGCAACGTGGACGAGGCCGGCAAGGAGGCCAACCTGGCCCGCATCATGGCCGCCGTCCCGCTGGGTCGCCTGGCCCAGCCCGAAGAGATCGCCCATGCCGCGCTGTGGCTTCTGTCGGACGATGCCTCTTATGTGACGGGCGTGGCGCTGCCGGTCGATGGCGGCTACGTCGCCCGCTGAGCGCCCTGCGCGGCCGCTTCAGGCGCGGCCGCGCAATTCCTCGATCAGCGCCGCCAGCGCCGGGGGCTGCTGGCGGCGGCTGGGATAATAGAGGTGATAGCCCTCGAAGGTCTTTCTGCAATCGGCCAGCACCTCGACCAGCCGCCCGTCGCGCAGATGCGCGTCCACATAGCCCAGGGGCAGGTAGGCATAGCCGAACCCCGCCAGGCAGGCCGCGCGCACCAGCGCGATCGAGGTAAAGACCTGCCGCCCGGAAATGGTGACATGCATGTCCTTGCCATCCACGGTGAAATGCCACGGGAAGATCTCGCCATGCGTCGGCAGCCGCAGGTTGATGCAATCCTGCCCCGCCAGATCCTGCGGCCGGGCGGGCGCCTTGCCCGCGGCCACCCGTTCGGGCGTCGCCACCACCGCCATGGGCACGTCCGGCCCGATGCGCATCGCGATCATGTCCTGCGACACCAGCTGGCCGCGGCGGACGCCGGCGTCCTGGCGCTGGCCGATGATGTCGCCGCGCCCGTAATCCGTGGTCAGCTCCAGCGCGATGTCGGGATATTTGCGCAGGAAGGGCTGCAACAGCGGCCATAGCACGCTGTCGATGGCATACTCGTCGGCCGAGATGCGGATCGTGCCGGCGGGCTTGTCCCGCAGGCTGCCAAGCTGGGCGAAACCCTGCTCGATCTCGGCCAGGGCGGGGTGGACGCTTTTCAGCAGCCGCTCGCCCGCCTCGGTCAGCGAGACGTTGCGGGTGGTGCGGTTGAACAGGCGCACGCCGGTGCGTTCCTCGAGATTGCGGATCGTCTGGCTCAGCGCCGATTGCGACACCCCCAGCCGCGCGGCGGCGCGGGTGAAGTTGCCCTCTTCGGCGGCGGCGACGAAGGCGTTCAGGTCGCGAAGATCCTCGGTGTTCATTCATAAGACCCGCTAATGGCCGTATTCCGATTGCCCCATCTAATCGCAAGAAGCCGGCTTGGCTATATTCCGGTCATCGCGGCGGCCCAGCCGGTCCGCCCCATCTTCAAGACCTATCCTTGATCCCACCCCGCCCGATAGCGGCAAAGAGGAGAACCGAACCATGAAATCCGTGAGCTTCAGGAACAAGACCTGGGACTTGGCTGCCGACCTGCATCTTCCCGAAGGGTTCGACGAGGGCGGGAAATACCCGGCCATCGTCGTCGCCCATCCGATCAGCTCGTGCAAGGAACAGACCGCGGCGATCTATGCCGCGAAACTGGCCGAGCTGGGCTATGTCTGCCTGGCCTTCGACGCCTCGACTCAGGGCGCAAGCGGCGGGCCTGGGCGATACCTGGAAGACCCAGCCACCCGCGTCGAGGATTTCCGCTGCGCGGTCGACTACCTGGTGGCGCAGGATTTCGTCGATGCCGACCGCATCGGCGTCCTGGGCATCTGCGGCGGTGGCGGCTATGCGGTCAATGCCGCGATGACCGAACGCCGCTTCAAGGCCGTCGCCACCGTCGTCGGCGCCAATTACGGCCGGATCTCGCGCGAGGGCGATCTCAGCCCCGACGCGGCCATCAAGGCGCTGGAGGGCATCTGCGCGCAGCGCACCGCCGAGGCGCGCGGGGCCGAGCCGGCGATCACCAGCTATATCCCGCGCTCGCAGGAGGAGCTGGAAGCTACGGGCATCAAGGACGTCGATGTGGTCGAGGCGGTGGACTACTACACCACCCAGCGCGGCCGGCAGCCCGGCTCGCCGAACAGGCTCAACGTGGTCAGCACGCAGGCCGGCTTCGGCTTCGATGCGTTCCATCTGGCGGACCAGCTGCTGACCCAGCCCTTGCAGATCATCGTCGGCGGCGGCCAGGCCGGTGCCTTCGGTTCCTATCGCGACGGGTTCGAGCTGTTCGACAAGGCGCGCTCGGCCAGGAAGAACATCCTGGTCATGGCAGTTCCTTGGTTGGGGTTGGTTCGGCCAGCAGCGCGGCAAGGCCGGGCAGTTGCTCGACCAGCGGCTGCGGATCGTCGAGGCAGCGCAGGTCCAGCCAGACCGCGCCCTCGGCGATCCGCCCGATCACCGGCAGCGGCAGGCGGCGCAGCGCCCGCGCGATCCGCTCGCCGCTGGCGCCCGGCGCGGGGATGCGCAAGGCCAGGCTCGGCAGCTTTTCCAGCGGCAGCGCGCCCGAGCCGATCTGCGCCTGCGAGGCCGCGATCTCGGGCGCATGGTCGGCCGGCAGGGCGGCGGCCAGCGCGGGCAGGATCGCCTGGGCCATGGCCTGCATCTCGTCGGGCCGCCGGGCCAGGTGGCGCAGGGTCGGCAGCCGGTCCGCCAGCCGGTCGGGGTCGCGGTACAGCGCCAGCGTCGCCTCCAGCGCCGCCAGCCGCACCTTGTCGAGCCGCAGGGCGCGTTTCAGCGGATGTTTCGCGCACCGTTCCACCAGGTCGCGGCGCCCGGCGATGAAGCCCGCCTGCGGCCCGCCGAGCAGCTTGTCGCCGGAAAACGTCACCAGGTCCACGCCCTCGGCCAGCGCATCCTGCACGCTGCGTTCATGCGGCAGGCCCCAGCGCGACAGGTCGACCAGCGTGCCCGAGCCCAGGTCGTCGACCAGCGGCAAGCCGTGCCTGCGCGCCACCGGCAGCAGGTCCGGGCAGCGCGTCTCATGCGTGAAGCCCAGCACCTGGTAGTTCGAGGGATGCACCTTCAGCAGCAGCGCGGTGTCGGGGCCGATGGCGCCTTCGTAGTCGCGCAGATGGGTGCGGTTGGTGGTGCCGACCTCGCGCAGGCGGGTGCCGGCGCTTTCCATGATCTGCGGCATGCGGAACGAGCCGCCGATCTCGATCAGCTCGCCGCGCGAGACGATGGTCTCGCGCCCGTGGGCCAGCGCCGCCAGCACCAGCAGGATGGCGGCGGCGTTGTTGTTGACGATGCAGGCGGCCTCGGCGCCGGTGATCTCGGCGACCAGCGCCTGCACGGCATCGTCGCGCTGGCCGCGCCGGCCGGCGTCGAGGTCGTATTCCAGCGCCAGCGGCCCGGTCATGGCGCGGTTGGCGGCCTCGACCGCTCGCGGGGCGTAGACCGCGCGGCCGAGATTGGTGTGCAGCACCGTGCCGGTCATGTTGAGCACGCGCCTCATCGCCGGCGCGCTGCGGCTGTCGAGCCTTTCCAGCGCGGCCCCGGCCACCCTCCGGGCGGCGCTTTCCCGGTCCTCGGCCTCTGCGGTGCCGGCCAGCAGCTGCTGGCGGTATTCGTCCAGCAATTCGCGGATGCAGGCCAGGCTGGCGGCATGGCCATGCGCCTCGACGCAGGCGCGGCCGGCGGGCGTTTGCACGATCTCGTGCAGGGGCGGCAGGGTGGAAAGCTTGGATTGCATCTGTCAGTCCTTTGGGTGCCGGGTTGCTGCGGCCATGATGCGCGGCCCGGCGGCGATGCGACAGGGTCTTGGCGATCTTACCTGAACCGTGCCGCGGCCTGGGCGATGGCGGCGATCTTGTCGCAGGCGAGGTCGCCGCAGCAGATCGGGTTGTCGGCGAAGGTGGCGAAGCCGCAATCGGGATGCAGCAGCACCCGTTCGCGCCCGAAGAGCGCGATGGCGCGCGCGATGCGGGCGGCGACCTCGTCCACCGCCTCGGCCACCTGCAGTTTCTGGTTCACCACGCCCACGCCGATGCGCGCGTCCTCGGGCAGGGCCGACAAGACGCCCATGTCGCCCGCGCGCGGCGTCGCGGCTTCCAGCAGATAGGCGCCCGCGCGGACCTGGGCCAGGGTGTCGATCAGCGGCGCATAGCTGCCGCTCAGCGCCACCGACTCGTCGGGGGTCCAGTTGCCGCGGCAGACATGCAGCGCGATGCGGTCGCGGTCGAAGCCGTCGAAGACCGCGTTCAGCAGGTCGCGGGCAAAGCCCAGCTCATGCTCGGGCGCCAGCGTTTCCGACAGCGCGCCGCACATGAAGCTGCGCTTGTTCTTGGCGCCGGAAAAGACCACGTCCGACAGCACCGGCTCGTCGAACTGGATCAGCGCGGCGCCGGCCTCGACCAGTTCGGCCAGTTCCTCGCGCAGGACGCGCACGATGTCGGCGGCGATCTCTTCGCGGCTGGCATAGGCGCGGTCCGAGATGCATTCCATCCACATGGTCCGGGTCAGCAGATAGGGGCCGGGCAGGGCGACCTTGACCGGCCTGTCGGTCAGCGCGCGGGCGAAATCGACCTCATGCGCGACGATGGGGCGGGTGCGGCGCAGCCGGCCGAAGACCGCCGGGTGGCGCACATCGCCGGCGGGGATGTCGAGCGCGCGCAGCTCGGCCTCGAACTCCTCGGGGTGGTCGACCAGGGGCAGCAGGTCGGTCAGCGGGATCAGCTGGCAGTTTTCCAGCCGGGTGGCGACGAAACTGGCATAGCTGTCGCGGCGCTGTTCGCCGTCGGTGACGACATCGGCGCCGGCGCGTTCCTGCGCGGCGACGGCCAGCCGCACCGCGTCGTCTGCGGTCTGGTGAAAGGCGGCCTCGGACAGGCGGCCCTCGACATGGGCGTGCATGGCCTCGACCATCCAGCGCGGCCGCGGCCACGAGCCCATGCCCATCACCGCCAGCGGCGGCACCGGCGGGACGGGGCGCGCTACCCGCGGCGGCAGGGGGGCCGGTTCGGCGGGAACGGCGGCCGGCGGCTCGGCCCGGCGTTCCGACAGCGCGCCCTTGCAGATCAGGAAGGACCGCTGCCTTCCCTCGCGATGGACCGACAGGAACGCGTTGCCGGTCATCCGGCACCAGGCCGGCAGATCCTCGTCCACCGAGATCTCGGTCGAGAGGATCTCCAGCAGGCCGCCGCGTGGCAGCGGGTCGATATGCTTGCGGATCAGCAGCAAAAGGCCGTTGCCGCAATCCAGGTCGCCGCCGTCGAAGGACACGTCGGGCGGCAGCGGGTGGGGGGTGGTCATGGGCGGTTCCTCCGGCGAAAGGGGGCCGCCGGCTGCCCGGCGGTCCATGGGTCAGCCGCGGCGGCGGCGGGCCAGTTCATAGCCGATCGCGCCCGTGGCGATCACCGCCACGGCAAGCGCCAGCAGCAGCGCGGGCGACAGCGGCGCCCCGGCCGGGACCGGCACCACCGAGGCGGTCATCGGCGCAGCCGCCGGGGCCGGGGCCACGCCGCCCTCGGGCCTAGCCAGCGTTTCCAGCGCGACCTGGGTGCCGTAGCTGCGCGCCAGCAGCGCCCGGCCCAGATCCTTGAAGATCGACTGGCCGGTGACGCGGCCCTGTCCCAGCACCAGGTCCACATTGGCGATCTGCGGCCCGCCCAGATCGGCCGAGCGGTTGCCCTGCCTGTCCTCGACATGCCAGGAGGTGACGTGATCGCCCTCGACGCTGTTGACCACGACCTTGAAATAGCCCTCGGGCCCGTCGACGGACTGGCCGGGTTTCAGGCGGATTTCCTGCTTGTTGGTCAGCATGAAGCCGAAGGCGTGGCCGGTCGGGCAGGTCACGGGCCAGACCGCGAAACGCGGGTCGCGGGCGAAATCGGCGCCGTAGTCGAAGGCGAAGGCATCGTCGTAGACCTTGAGGCTGACCTTGCCGCCCTCGAACGCCGCGGGCCAGGGCGACAGGAACGCCACCACGTCGCCATGTTCGAACACCAGCGCCTTGCGGGCGTCGTGGTCCTCGATCAGCCGGTCGGGCAGCACCGGGCCGAGGGTCTTGGCGGCGACGACCGCGCCGGCCTCGACCAGTTCCACCGTCGCGGTGCCGGCGGCCTCATCCACCGCGGCGACGCGCAGGGTCTGCCCGCCCATGGTCCAGGCGTCGCCCGGCGCGGCGAGGCCCTTGAACACCTCGGTCTCGGCATAGGTCATGCGGTCCATCCGCACCCCGGCCAGCCAGTCGAACACCAGCGCCTCGCGGCTCATCTCGCGCAGCTTGCCCTGGTTGTAGAGCTGGGCGAAGGAATTGCCCCACCAGTTCGGTTCCGTGGTGGAAAAGGCGGGCGAGCCGAAGGCCCATTCCCAGTCGAGGCCGGAAATGGTGCGCACATGCAGGGTGTGGTTCACCATCTGCTCGTGCCCGATGCTGGCGTAGTAGTGATAGACGGTGCCGCCCACCGCCACCGCCTGGCCGGCGGGGATGGTCACGTCCTTCTGCATCACCACGGTCATGTCGTAGTCGATATAGGTCGCGGTCCGGCCCAGGATCGGCACCTTCTCGCCGCGCAGGGCGACCTCGCCGCCCCAGCTGTCCTCCAGATAGGCCAGCCCGCCCGGCGGGATGACGACCTCGCCGTTCTCGACCCGGCTCTGGCGGATCAGCACGCTGTCATGCTTCAGCGAGCGGCGGTCGAAGTCGTCTAAGGTCTCGAGCCCCTGATGCAACCCCGGCAGGCCCGCGACATAGGCCGGGTTCACCCCGCGCTCGGTCGGCAATGAGAACGGGGGCGGGGCGATCTCGGCCGCGGCCATGGGGTTGGCCAGGGGCCAGCCGTCCCTGGGTGGGATCAGCAGGGCGGAATCCTCGGCATGGGCGGGGATGGCAAGGGCCGCCGCGCAGGCGAGGGAAAGGAAGATGCGTTTCATGGCCATCCTCTAGGGGTTCACGCGCCGTGCGGGCAGCGCGCAGGATCCGGCCCGGCGCGAGAGGAACAGCATCCCCCAGCCGGTCAGGGCCAGCGTGTTCACCAGCAACAACCATTTCGGCACGCCCGCCAACGCCGATCCGATGACGCCGAGGCCCACCACCGACAGCACCGGGGCAAGGCAGGACACGCAGACCGCGCCAAGCGCCATCAGCCCGCCGCCCGCCGCGATGGCGCCGCCGCCTTTGCGGCCGGTCCGCAGCGCAAAGACGGCGAAGGCCACCGCCACGCCCACCGTGGCCGCCGTCAGATATTCCTGCTTGCGCAGGAAGCTGACGGCGAAGGCGCGGTTGCGGTCGAAGGTCAGGGTGCCGGAGGCGACGAACTCTTCCGGCAGGAAGCCGCAGTCGAGCGCGTCGGCGACCGACCTGGGCATCTCGAACAGCAGGAACGACAGGCCGACATAGGCGGCGCAGGCCAGCACGAAGGCCGCGAGCATGGGTTTCCAGCGGGTCATGTCAGTAGCAGATCGAGGGGGCGCCGTCGGACATGAACTCGACCAGCTTGGCACCGCCCACCACCTTGGCGCCGGCGATCAGCTTGTCCTCGTCGAGCCCGCGCTTCTTGAAGCAGGGCGAGCAGACGTAGATCTCGCCCCCGGCCTCGGCAAAGCTGGCCATCAGCTCGGCAAGCGGCGCGAAGCCTTCCTCGTGGATGTCGTCGGCATAGCCTTTCTGCGACAGCCGGGTGCCCTCGATGGACAGGAAGACGACGGCCTCCTTGTCCGAGGCGACGGCGGCATTGGCCACCACGAAGCCGACGGTGGCCTTGTCGGTATTGTCGCGGGCGCAGCTGATCGAGACGACGAATTTTCCGGGCATGGGTTTCTCCTGATTGATGCGGGTCGGGTTCAGCTCCAGTCGTCGCGCGACCGGATCCAGAACGAATGGGTGGCCGGGTCGTGGCGCAGCAGGTCGCAGCGCGTCATGCGGCACCAGGCGGGAATGTCCTCGGGCGCGCCGGGATCGGTGGCGACGACGCGCAGCACCCGCCCCGGCATCTTGCGCAAGCGGATGCGCAACAGCACCACCAGCTCGCCGCAGCCGAGCGCGCCGGCATCGAAGACGGTTTCGTCGGTCATTCCGGCTGGTCCTTGGCCAAGGCCCGGCAGCCGGATCGGGGCGATCCGGGGTTCGGGGCGGGATGGGGATGATGGAACGGCGCAGGCCGGCCTTTGCGGCGCCGCGCGCGGTCAGGGCGTGTCCAGCTAATCCATCTGCAAGGCTCCTCCCTCGCATTGTCGCCTGCAGCTTGGTCGGGCCGGGCAAGGCTGTCAACCAAGGGCACAGCCCCGCCTATGAATGGCATAGGGGCGGCTGCTTGTTGCACCCCGGCCTTGCGCCGTGGTTGGTTTCATGCATGCCCGCCCGCATCGGCGGGCGCGACCAGGAACGGAGAGACCCATGATCGAGACGCTGGAGCTGCGCGGTGACTTCCCGATCCTTGCGCGCAGGGTGAACGGCAAGCCGCTGTGCTATCTGGACAGCGCCTCTTCGGCGCAGAAGCCGCGGGCGGTGCTGGATGCGGTGATGTCCGCCTATGCCGAGGATTATTCCAACGTGCATCGCGGGCTGCACCACCTGTCCGCCGTGATGACCGAGCGCTACGAATCCGTGCGCGGCATCGTCGCCGATTTCCTGAACGCCGACGAGGACGAGGTGGTCTTCACCTCGGGCGCGACCGAGGGGATCAACCTGGTCTCTGCCGCCTGGGCCGCGCCGCGGCTGGGGCCGGGCGACGAGATCGTGCTGACCGCGGCCGAGCATCACGCCAATGTCGTGCCCTGGCATTTCCTGCGCGAACGCCAGGGCGTGGTGCTGAAATGGGTCGATTTCGATGCCGGCGGCTGGCTCGACCCGCAGGCGGTGATCGACGCCGTCGGGCCGCGGACGCGGCTGGTCGCGGTCACGCAGATGTCGAACGTGCTGGGGGTCGAGGTCGACCTGGCCGCCATCTGCGCCGGTGCGCGGGCGCGGGGCGTGCCGGTGCTGGTCGATGGCGCGCAGGGCGCAGTGCATGCGCCGGTGGACGTAAAGGCCATCGGCTGCGATTTCTATGCGCTGGCGGGGCACAAGCTCTATGGCCCCTCGGGCTCGGGCGCGCTGTGGGTCCGGCGCGAGCGGGCGGCCGAGATGCAGCCCTATCGCGGCGGCGGCGACATGATCCGCGAGGTCACGCGCGAGGCCGTGACCTATGCCGCGCCGCCCCTGCGGTTCGAGGCCGGAACCCCGGCGATCGTCGCCCAGATCGGCCTGGGCGCCGCGCTGCGCTATCTCGGCGGCATCGGCATGGCGCGCATCCGCGCGCATGAGCAGGATCTGGTCGCCCATGCGCAGGCGGAACTGGCCAAGGTGCCGGGGATCGAGCTGTTCGGCATGGCGCCGGGCAAGGGGCCGCTGTTCTCGTTCCGGCTGGAGCGGGTGGGATCGCCGCAGCGCCTGGCGGCGCTGCTGGACCAGGAGGGCATCGCCGTGCGCGCCGGCTCCTTCTGCTCGCAGCCGTTGATGGCGGCGCTGGGGGTCACGGCGCTGTGCCGCGCCAGCCTGGGCCTTTATACCACGCGCGAGGACATCGACCGGCTTTGCGCCGCGCTCTGCGCCCTGTGACCCTCGCAGCCGCCTGACATGCCCCGCCGGTGCGACAGGCCGGCGGCGGGGGTGAGGCCGAAAGACGCCTCGCTGCGACCCCTCGGGCAGGCATCCGGGACCGGAATGCCTGCCCGAGGGGGTTGCTCAGACCTCTTGCGCGGTCATCTCGTAGGAGAATGCCTTGGCGTCCAGCTCGTCCAGCCGTCCCTGGGCGTTCAGGCCCTGCGGATACATCAGGAAGGGCAGGGCCGGGGCGCCGTTCGCGCCGGGCAGGGACACGTCGCTGGCGGTGTTGTAGGCGACCCAGTTGCCTTCCCAATTGCCGAAAAGCGCCGCATTGACGGGTGCGACCAGCGGGTCGGCCGGATCCTTGATCCAGCGGTCCGTCTCGGCCCGCATCACCTTCAGCACGTCCGCTGGGTCCATCGCCACCCAGCCGTGGCCCGCCAGCCAGACCTCGGCCCGGCAATGCTGCGCGCCGGTCACGTCGGGGCTGTTTGCGCCCAGCTGCTTGTAGCCGAAGGCCGAGGGCGCCACCCGCACGCCGTAGATGTCGCGCGCCGGCACGCCCGAGGCGCGGGCAAGACCCACGAAAAGCCCGTTCAGGTCGGCGCATTTGCCGCCAAGGCCCGCGCTGGTCAGCGTGGCCTGGATGTCGCCCGGTCCGCAGCCGGGGGTGTCCAGGTTGCGATAGCAATGGTTGACGATCCAGGCATAGATCGCGGCGATCTTCTCGCGGTCGCTGGTGGCGCCCTGGGTGATCTCGCGCGCGCGGTCCAGCACCACGCCGTCCAGCGGCTTGAGGCTGGAGCCCTGCAGCGCGGCTTCCAGCACCGCCGGGTCTTCCTGCACCTCCGAGGTGCGGCTCCAGTCCACGGTGCGGTTGCGGGTCTGGATGCGGCTGACCAGCTCGACCATGGGCTCGGCGACCGAGGCGTCGAAGCGCGCGTGCAGCATCCGCGCCCCGCTGGCCGGATCGGTGGCGAAGGCGGCTTCGCTGGCATTGCCGGTCACGCTGTCGTCCAGCGAGCGCTGGTAGTCCGACTGGGCCGAGGGCACCGGCAGCCAGATCTGCGTGGGGCCCTGCGGCGCAAGCCTGACCCGCGTGCGCAGCTCGAAGCTGCGCCAGTCGCCGGGCGCGGGGGCGAAGCCGCGGGG
>JAANMX010002906.1_pt1 | contig 15990 bp, 10 predicted proteins | sample 7279681 | NCBI WGS metagenome assembly JAANMX01 (sample SAMN14094542, study PRJNA606508) | bioreactor metagenome | isolation source: A lab-scale SPAN reactor treating ammonium-rich wastewater day 351 | place: Ireland: Galway | collected 2018-01-01
CTGACGGCCGGCGCCAAGGGCAAGCGCTTCTGCCTGCCGAATTCGCGCGTGATGATCCACCAGCCGATGGGCGGCTTCCAGGGACAGGCCTCGGACATCGAGATTCACGCCAAGGAAATCCTCTACCTGCGCGCCCGGCTCAACGAAATCATGGCCAAGCACACCGGCCAGCCGATCGAGCGCATCGAGCGCGACACCGACCGCGACAACTTCCTTTCCGGCGCCGAAGCAGTCGAGTACGGCCTGGTGGACAAGGTTCTGACGAATCGCGCGGAAGCCTGACAAGCGCGGCGCAAGGATACGGAGACAGAGATGACGGACAAGAAGACCCCGGGCGAGAAGCTCCTTTACTGCTCTTTCTGCGGCAAGAGCCAGCACGAGGTGCGCAAGCTCATCGCCGGGCCGTCCGTCTTCATCTGCGATGAATGCATCGAGCTGTGCAACGACATCATCCGCGACGAGATCGCCGCGGATCACGGCGGCAAGGGCGCCAAGGGCGACCTGCCGACGCCGAAGGAAATCTGCACCATCCTCGACCAGTACGTCATCGGCCAGGATCCGGCCAAGCGCATCCTGTCGGTGGCGGTCTACAACCATTACAAGCGCCTCAAGCACCTGTCGAAGAGCGACGAAGTGGAGCTGGCGAAGAGCAACATCCTGCTCATCGGCCCGACCGGCTCGGGCAAGACGCTGCTGGCGCAGACGCTGGCGCGCCTGCTCAATGTGCCTTTCGTGATGGCCGATGCGACGACGCTGACCGAGGCCGGCTACGTCGGCGAGGATGTCGAGAACATCATCCAGAAGCTGCTGCAGAAGTGCGACTACGAGGTCGAGAAGGCACAGCAGGGCATCGTCTACATCGACGAGATCGACAAGATCTCGCGCAAGAGCGACAACCCGTCGATCACCCGCGACGTGTCGGGGGAGGGCGTACAGCAGGCGCTGCTGAAACTGATCGAGGGCACCATCGCCTCGGTGCCGCCGCAGGGCGGGCGCAAGCACCCCAACCAGGACTTCGTCCAGGTCGATACCACCAACATCCTGTTCGTCTGCGGCGGTGCCTTCGACGGCCTCGACAAGGTCATCCGCAACCGCACCGAGCAGGCCGGCATCGGCTTCGGCGCCGAGGTGAAGAGCCGTGACAGCAAGGACTTCACCGAGACCCTGCGCATGGTCGAACCGGAGGATCTGGTCAAGTTCGGACTGATTCCCGAACTCGTCGGCCGCCTGCCGGTGGTGGCGACGCTGCACGAGCTGGACGAGGCAGCGCTGATGGAAATCCTCGTCGAGCCGAAGAACGCCCTCATCAAGCAGTACCAGAAGCTCTTCGCCATGGAGGGCAGCGAGCTTGAAGTGCGCCCCCAGGCCCTGCAGGCGATCGCCCGCAAGGCGCTCAAGCGCAAGACCGGCGCGCGCGGCCTGCGCTCCATCCTCGAGACGGTGCTCCTCGACACCATGTACGAACTTCCCAACATGGAGAATGTCTCCAAGGTGGTGGTCGACGAGGGCATGATCGAGGGCGCCGCCAAGCCGATCCTGATCTACGCCGACCAGCCCAAGGTTGCAGGCTCCAACTGATTGATTCGGCCGGGCTTTCCGCCCGGACTGAACTTCTTGAATTCCCGGCCGTTGACTCCATATAGGCAAAACGGCCGTCTCTTCAAAGGATAACGATCATGTCAAGCGCGCTTGACCTCCCCGCAGAACGCATTGAACTCCCGCTGTTGCCCCTGCGCGACGTCGTGGTTTTCCCCCACATGGTGATTCCGCTCTTCGTCGGGCGTCCGAAATCGATCAAGGCGCTGGAAACCGCCATGGAGGCGGGCAAGCACATCCTGCTTGTGGCGCAGAAGTCGGCCGCCAAGGACGAACCGGGCGTCGAGGACATGTACGAGATCGGCTGCGTCGCCAACATCCTGCAGATGCTCAAACTGCCCGATGGCACGGTGAAGGTGCTGGTCGAGGGCGGCCAGCGCGCGCGCATCGAGCGCGTGACCGACCAGCGCAGCATGTTCTCCGCGGAAGTCATGCCGCTGCCGGCCGACGAGCGGGCCACCCATGAAGTCGAGGCGATGCGCCGGGCCATCATCGCCCAGTTCGACCAGTACGTGAAACTCAACAAGAAAATTCCGCCGGAGATCCTCACTTCGCTGGCGGGCATCGAGGAGGCCGGGCGCCTGGCCGACACCATCGCCGCCCACCTGCCGCTCAAGCTCGAGCAGAAGCAGGAAATCCTCGAGATATTCGACGTCGGCGCCCGCCTCGAGAAGCTGCTGTCGCAGCTGGAGACCGAACTCGACATCCTGCAGGTGGAAAAGCGCATCCGCGGCCGCGTCAAGCGGCAGATGGAAAAGAGCCAGCGCGAGTACTACCTGAACGAGCAGGTGAAAGCCATCCAGAAGGAACTCGGCGAGGGCGAGGAGGGCGCCGACCTCGACGAGATGGAAAAGAAAATCAAGGCCGCCGGCATGAGCAAGGAGGCGCAGGCCAAGGCGCTCTCCGAGTTGAAGAAGCTGCGCCTGATGTCGCCCATGTCCGCCGAAGCGACGGTGGTGCGCAACTTCATCGAGACGCTGACCAACCTGCCCTGGAAGAAAAAGAGCCGCATCAGCAAGGACCTTACCGTCGCCGAGAAGGTGCTCGAGAAGGACCACTACGGCCTCGAGAAGGTCAAGGAGCGCATCCTCGAATACCTCGCGGTGCAGCAGCGCGTCGACAAGCTGAAAGCGCCGATCCTCTGCCTGGTCGGTCCCCCTGGGGTCGGCAAGACATCGCTCGGCCAGTCGATCGCCCGCGCCACCAACCGCAAGTTCGTCCGCATGTCGGTCGGCGGCGTGCGCGACGAGGCGGAGATTCGCGGCCATCGCCGCACCTACATCGGCTCGATGCCCGGCAAGATCCTGCAGAACATGACCAAGGTTGCCGTCAAGAATCCGCTGTTCCTGCTCGACGAGGTCGACAAGATGGGGCAGGATTTCCGCGGCGACCCGAGCTCGGCCCTTCTTGAAGTGCTCGATCCGGAGCAGAACTCGACCTTCGTCGACCATTACGTGGAGGTCGAATACGACCTGTCCGACGTGATGTTCGTCGCCACGGCGAATACCTTGAACATTCCGGCGCCGTTGCTCGACCGCATGGAGGTGATCCGCCTTTCCGGCTACACCGAGGACGAGAAGGTCAATATCGCCCAACGCTACCTGCTGCCCAAACAGCTGAAGAACAACGGCGTGAAGAAGGAGGAGCTATCCGTCACGGAGGATGCGCTGCGCGATATCGTGCGCTACTACACGCGCGAGGCCGGCGTGCGCAGCATGGAGCGGGAGATCTCCAAGGTCTGCCGCAAGGTGGTGAAGTCGCTGGTGCTGAAGAAGCGCCACAGCAAGGTGGTGGTGAACGCCAGGAACCTCGACAAATACCTCGGCGTGCGCAAGTACACCTTCGGCATGGCCGAGAAGGAGAACCAGATCGGCCAGGTCACCGGGCTGGCGTGGACCGAGGTCGGCGGCGAACTGCTGACCATCGAGGCGGTGATGCTGCCCGGCAAGGGCAAGACGATGACCACCGGCAAGTTGGGCGAAGTGATGCAGGAGTCTATCCAGGCTGCCTTGTCCGTGGTGCGAAAGCGCTCAAAGGCGCTTGGCATCCCGGAGGACTTCTACCAGAAGAGCGATATCCATATCCACCTGCCGGAAGGGGCGACGCCGAAGGACGGTCCCAGCGCGGGCATCGCCATCTCGACGGCACTCGTCTCGATCCTGACGGGGATTCCGGTGCGCGCCGACGTCGCCATGACCGGCGAGATCACGCTGCGTGGCGAGGTACTGCCGATAGGCGGACTCAAGGAGAAGCTGCTTGCCGCCGTACGCGGCGGCATCCGTACGGCGCTGATCCCTGAAGAAAACGTCAAGGATCTGGCCGACATGCCAGAAAACATCAAGAATGCGCTCGAAATCGTTCCGGTGAAATGGATTGACCAGGTGCTCGAGCGTGCGCTTGAACGCAAACCGGAGCCGTTGCCCGAGTCGGCCGAGGTGGCCGCCGTGGCCGCTGACGCACCGCCTGCCGCAACCAACCTCGTCACCCACTGAGCACTATCCTGCACACGGGATCGGCCAATCAACATTGGCCGATCCCGTGTGAACTGTGTTCTTCCGTCGAACCGCATCGCGTCTCCGGCATGTTTGCTTGACACGAGGTTTTTCAGCTTGCTATAAAACGCCTTCGTCTCTCGAAGTTTGTCATTCAACAATTCAGAATCGGAGGGGGATTTTGTGAACAAGTCTGAACTCATCGACCAGATCGCCAAGCAGGCCGATATTTCCAAGGCCGCCGCCGGCCGCGCGCTGGAAGCCGCCATTGGCGCGATCAGGACATCCTTGAAACGGGGCGGCATGGTGACACTGGTCGGATTCGGCACGTTTTACGTCGGCAAGCGTGCGGCGCGCAGCGGGCGCAATCCACGTACTGGTGCAACGATAAAGATCAAGGCCGCGCGCGTTCCGAAGTTTCGCGCTGGAAAAGAATTGAAAGATGCGGTAAACTAATTGTTTTGCTTGAGCCGAAACTGCGGCTGAATGCGGTCGGCGGGCAAGCGGGTGCTTAGCTCAGCTGGTAGAGCGTCGCCCTTACAAGGCGAATGTCGGCGGTTCGATCCCGTCAGCACCCACCAGCCAGGATAGGTGACAATCCTGGCGGGCAGCGGATTTCAGGAGTGGTAGTTCAGTCGGTTAGAATACCGGCCTGTCACGCCGGGGGTCGCGGGTTCGAGTCCCGTCCACTCCGCCAACATCGGAAAAAGGCGAACGCAAGTTCGCCTTTTTTTCTATCCTTTTCTGTTTGATGACGGTGGTCGAGCATGTTTGACGCGGTTCGCAACAACAAACGGATAGTTCAGGTTTTCCTGGCATTGATCACCCTGCCCTTCGCGTTCTGGGGGGTGGATTCGTATTTCCGGAGCGGCAGCCGGAGCGGGGAATTGGCCAGTGTCGGCAGCAGCAAGATCTCTCCGCAGGAATTCGAGCAGGCCATGCGCGACCAGCAGGAGCGCCTGCGCGGGCAGATGGGGCGGGAGTTCGATCCAGCCATGCTGGAAACTCCGGAAGCGCGCCGGGCGGTACTCGACTCGCTGGTGACCCAGCGCCTGCTGTTGCTGCATGCGGCTAAAGAGGGGCTGGCGGCGAGCGATGCGCAGCTGATCGAGGTGATCGGTTCGATCCCGGCCCTGCAGGAGGACGGCAAGTTTTCGAAGCAACGCTACGAGCAGGCCTTGCGTGCCCAGGGGCTCACGCAAGCCGGCTTCGAAGCCAAGCTGCGCCAGGACATGACGCTGCAGCAGCTGGTGCAGGCGGTCTCCGATACCGGCATGGTTTCTCAGGTTGCCGCCGGGCGGACGATCGCCATCCAACTGGAGGAACGGCAGGTGAAAGAGGCGGTCGTTCGGCTCGAGCAGTTCGCGGCCCAAACCAGGCCGTCAGCCGGCGCAGTCAAGGAATATTACGAAAAGAACCGCAAGCAGTTCGAAATTCCCCAGCAGATCCGGGCCGATTACGTCGTGCTGAGCAAGGAATCGCTGGCCGAGCAAGTCGCGGTTAGCCCCGAGGAAATCAAGACCTTCTACGAGAAGAATGCCAAGAATTTTGCCTCCCCCGAGGAGCGCCGTGCCAGCCACATCCTCATCCAGGTGCCGGCGGATGCCCCCGAGGAGGCGCAGAAAGCGGCACGCGGCAGGGTGGATGCCATCCTCCTGCAAGTCAGGAAGAATCCCGCGGACTTCGCCAGGCTGGCAAGGGAAAATTCGCAGGACCCCGGCTCGGCGCAGAAAGGCGGCGACCTTGGCTATTTTCCGCGGGGCGCCATGGTCAAGCCGTTCGAGGAGACGGTGTTTTCTCTCAGGGAAAATCAAATCAGCGATGTGGTGCGCAGCGAATTCGGTTTCCACATCATCCGGCTGACCGGCATCAAGCCGGCCAAGGTGCGCAGCCTGGAGGAGGCGAAGAACGCCATCGCAACGGAGCTCAAACTGCAGGCGGCGGGAAGGAAATTTGCCGAAGCGGCCGAGACGTTTTCGAACATGGTGTACGAACAGTCCGACAGCCTGAAACCGGCTGCGGAGAAATTCAAGCTGGCGATCCGACAAACCGGATTTTTCGACCAGGCCAACCGAAGTGCCGCCGGCCCCTTGGCAGGCAATGAAAAGCTGTTTTCCGCGCTTTTCGCCGAAGAGGCGCTGAAGAACAAGCGCAATACCGACGCCGTCGAGGTGGCGCCGAACACCCTTGTGGCGGCGCGCGTCGCGGAAGTGCGGCCGGCCGAATTGCGCAGCCTGGAATCGGTCAAGGACGAGATCGAGAAAAAACTGGCGGTCGAGGAGTCAGCACGGCTGGCGCAGAAGGACGGCGAGGCGAAACTGGCCCATCTGCGCAAGGGTGAGCCGGTGGCACTGGCCTGGAGCCCGCAGCAGACCGTCGTCAGGCAGCCGATGCGAGGTCTGCCGCCGGAAGTTCAGCGCGCCATTTTCAAGGCGCCCGCAGACAGGCTACCGGCCTACATTGGCCTGTCCCTGGCGAACGGGGACTATGCGCTCTATTCGATCACCCAGGTGAATTCCGGTTCTGCCAAAGGGGCCGACGACCCGCGCGCGAAGATGCTGCGCGCACAGCTTGCCCAGTTGAACGGGACGGAGGATTTCAATGATTATCTGGCGGCTTTGAGGCAGCGATACGGGGTCAAGATCGATCAGTCCGCCTTGGGCAGGAGCAGCGATGAAGCCCCGGCGCCGGTTCAAAACACCCCGAGCCGCAGCAAGTGATGAGACGACTGGCTGGGAACAACACGACGGGCTGCCGAGGAGGCAGCCCGTCGTGTTTCGGGGGCCGTCGCTAGAGCGGCAGCGGCTCGGCATTGCCAAGAGCGGTCGTGTTGAGACCGCCATCGACATACATGATTTCGCCGGTGATGCCGCTGGCCAGATCCGAAAGCAGGAAGGCAGCGGCGTTGCCGACTTCCTCGATGGTAACGTTGCGCCGCAGCGGCGCGTGGTGCGCATTGTAGGCGAGCAGCTTGCCGAAATTGCCGATGCCGGAGGCGGCCAGGGTTTTGATCGGGCCGGCCGAGATGGCGTTGGCGCGGATGCCCTGGGGGCCGAGGCAGAAGGCCAGGTAGCGCGTGCCGGACTCGAGGCTGGCCTTGGCCAGGCCCATGGTGTTGTAGTTCGGCATGGTGCGCTCGGCGCCGAGGTAGGTCAGGCAAAGCAGGGAGGGATTGCGGCCCTTCAGCAGCAGCGGCCGCGCCGCCTTGGCCAGGGCCGGGAAACTGTAGGAAGAGACATCATGCGCGATGCGGAAGGCATCGCGCGTGATGCCGTCGAGAAAATCGCCCTCGATGGCTTCGCTCGGCGCGAAGGCGATCGAATGGACAAGGCCGTCCAGTCCGTCCCAGTGCTGTCCGAGGTCGCAGAACAGGGTGTCGATCTGCGCATCTTCCGCCACATCGCAGGGAAAGATCAGCTTGCTGCCGAACTCTTCGGCGAACTTGGCAATGCGCTCCTTGAAGCGTTCGTTCTGGTAGGTGAAGGCGAGTTCGGCGCCCTCGCGATGGCAGGCCTTGGCGATGCCATAGGCGATCGATCGGTTGGAGAGCAGGCCGGTGATGAGGATGCGTTTCCCTGCGAGAAAGCCCATCGTCGAATCCCCTGAAAATGACTGCGCGATTATAGCGGAGCCCCGCGGATGACGCCAAATCCCCCTTCGGCTACACTCCGCGCACGATGCGCGAATTTCCCATGCACGCTTGGCTGCTTGCCTTCGCCGCGCTCCTCGCCGGCTGCGGCGAGGTGTGGAACAACCCCTATCCGGCGCAGGACGGCGGCAGGAACATTCTCTACGGCGCGTTCACCGAGCGGCCCAAGCATCTCGATCCGGTGCAGTCCTACAGTTCGGACGAGTCGGAATTCAATTCGCAGATCTACGAGCCGCCGCTGCAGTACCACTATCTGAAACGACCCTATACCCTGGTGCCGCTGACAGCCGAGACGATGCCGCGCGTGCGCAGCGTGAATGCCGCCGGGCGCGACGTGCCGGCGGATTCGCCCGGGGTGGCTTATACGCTCTACGAGATCCGTATCCGGCCGGGCATCCTGTATCAGCCGCACCCCGCATTCGCCCGCGGCCCTGACGGCAATCTGCTCTATCACAATCTTTCCCAGGCTGATCTCAAGGAAGTTTATTCCCTGGGGGATTTCCCGCAGACCGGCACGCGCGAACTGACCGCCGAGGACTACATCTACCAGATCAAGCGTCTTGCCCACCCCCGGCTGCACTCGCCGCTGTTCGGCCTGATGAGCGAATACATCGCCGGTTTCAAGGAGTTCGCCGAACGGCTCAAGGCGGAAGACAAGACATTGGCGGACTCGGGCAGGAGAGGTGCCTGGCTCGACCTGTCGACGCTACCGCTCGACGGTGTCGAGCAGATCGACAAGTACAGCTATCGCGTGCGCATCAAGGGTCGCTACCCGCAGTTCGCCTACTGGCTGGCGATGAACTTCTTTGCCCCTGTGCCGATCGAGGCCGACCGTTTCTTCGCCCAGCCGGGCATGGCCGAACGGAACCTGACGCTCGACTGGTATCCCATCGGCACCGGCCCCTACATGCTGACCGAGAACAATCCCAACGCGCGCATGGTGCTGGAGCGCAACCCGAACTTCCGCGGCGAACCCTACCCGGACGCAGGCGAGGCGGACGACGCCGCTGCGGGGCTGCTGGCCGCTGCCGGCAGGCGCATGCCCTTCATCGACAAGGCGGTGTTCAGCCGCGAGCGCGAAGGCATTCCCTACTGGAACAAGTTCCTGCAGGGCTACTACGACTTGTCCGGCATCAGCTCCGACAGCTTCGACCAGGCCGTGCGCGTCTCGGTCGAGGGCGAGGCCGGCGTTTCGCCGGAAATGGCGGCCAAGGGCATCAAGCTGAAAACCTCGGTGAGCGCCAGCACCTACTATTTCGCCTTCAACTGGCTCGATCCGGTGGTGGGCGGCGAGCAGTCCGATGCGGCGGCGCGCGCGCGCGCGCGAAAGCTGCGCCAGGCGATTTCCATCGCGCTCGACTGGGAGGAATTCATTTCCATTTTCGCCAACGGCCGCGGCATCCCGGCGCAGGGACCGATTCCGTCCGGGATTTTCGGTTACAGGGAGGGCAGGGACGGCGTCAATCCGGTGGTCTACGACTGGGCGGGAGATGCGCCGAAGCGCAAGCCCATCGAGGCGGCGAAAAAGCTGCTGGCCGAGGCCGGTTATCCGGGCGGGCGCGACGCCCAAAGCGGACAGCCGCTGGTGCTGTACCTCGACACCACCGACCGCGGTCCCGGAGACAAGCCGCGCCTCGACTGGTACCGCAAGCAGTTCGCCAAGCTCGCCATTCAACTGGAGATCCGCGGCACCGACTACAACCGCTTCCAGGAAAAGGTGCGCAAGGGCGCCGCGCAAATGTTCGCCTGGGGCTGGCTTGCCGACTATCCCGATCCGGAGAATTTCCTGTTTCTCTTCCACGGTCCGCAGAGCCGCGCCAAGGCCCAGGGAGAGAATGCCGCCAACTATGCCAATCCCGAATACGATCGCCTCTTCGAACAGGTCAAGCACATGGAGAACGGCTCGGCGCGCCAGGCGCTGATCGACCGCATGATGGCGATCCTGCGCGAGGACGCGCCCTGGTCCTTCGGCTACCACCCAAAGGATTACAGCCTGTACCACGGCTGGGTGGCGAACCTCAAGCCCAACCTCATGGCGCGGAACAGCCTCAAGTACCAGCGGATCGATGCCGCGCTGCGCGAGCGGCGGCGCGCCGAGTGGAACCGCCCCGTGCTCTGGCCGCTCGGGCTCCTCGTCGTCGTCATCGTCGCCAGCGCGGCGCCGGCCGTCATCGGCTGGCGTCGTCGCGAACGATCGAAAGGGCGCACCTAATGCTGGCCTACGTCGTTCGCCGCCTGCTCTACGCCATTCCGATCCTGATCGGCGTCAACCTGCTGACCTTCCTGCTGTTCTTCGTCGTGAACACCCCAGACGACATGGCGCGCATGCAGCTTGGCATCAAGCGGGTGACGCCGGAGGCGATCGCGAATTGGAAGGCCGAGCGCGGCTACGACAAGCCGCTCCTCTACAACCGCAATGCCGAGGGCGCGGCCAGGGTGACGAACACCATCTTCTTCGAAAAATCGGTGAAGCTGTTCGCCTTCGAATTCGGTCGCGCCGACGACGGCCGCGACATCGGCAACGAGATCCGAACACGCATGGGTCCGAGCCTGGCCATCGCCGTGCCGACCTTCGTTCTCGGCCTCTTCGTCACGGTGTCCTTCGCCCTGCTGCTGGCCTTCTTCCGCGCCACCTACCTCGACTTCTGGGGCGTGGTGTTGTGCGTGGCGATGATGTCGATCTCCAGCCTGTTCTACATCATCGGCGGGCAGTACCTGGTGAGCAAGGTCTGGCATCTGGTGCCGATCTCGGGCTATGCCGGCGGCCTCGATGCCATTCGCTTCCTGCTGCTGCCGGTGCTGATCGGGGTGGCGGCCGGCATCGGCAGCAGCACGCGCTGGTACCGCACCATCTTCCTCGAGGAGATCGGCAAGGACTACGTGCGCACGGTCCGCGCCAAGGGGCTGTCCGAGCTGGCCGTGCTGTTCCGTCATGTGCTGAAGAATGCCCTGATTCCGATCCTCACCGGCGTGGTGGTCGTCATTCCGCTGCTGTTCATGGGCTCGCTCCTCACCGAATCCTTCTTCGGCATCCCGGGTCTCGGCTCCTACACCATCGACGCCATCAATGCCCAGGACTTCGCCGTGGTGCGCGCGATGGTGTTCATCGGCTCGGTGCTCTACATTGCCGGCCTGCTCCTGACCGACCTGTCATACACGCTGGTCGACCCGCGCGTGAGGCTGCAATGACGCCCGTGCTGTTGTGGACCGATGCGCTGGTTTTCCTGCTCGTTGCATGCGGCATCGCCTCCGGGATCTACATCAGCCGGCGCGAATACCTGCTGGCCTCCTGGCACCGCGTCGGCGAAAGCCGCGCCGGCATGGCGTCGCTGACCCTGCTGGTGGCCTTCGTCGTCGTCGGGCTGCTCGACTCCCTGCATTACCGGCCGCGCCTGGAGGCGGCATCCGGCCAGCCGGGCGGGTACAGCGGCGAGGTGCGCAGCCTGCTGGATGTGCTGCTGCAGCCGCTCCGGGACGGCACCGAGAAAACCTATTCGGCGCCGCTGGCCGCGCATCTGTACGCCAGGGAGACGGTGGAACTGCCCGATGGCAGCCAGGCACGGGTGTTCCCGCGCCTGAAGCACGGCGGCGCGCATCTTGCGGATGTCGAGGCGGAGTGGGGCCGCGACGTGGCGCTGCGGACGCTGCGGGGCGCCGCGCTCGCCGTGCTGGCGGGACTGACTTTTGCCGCGCTTGCCGTACTGTTCGCCGCGCGGCGCTGGGGAACCGGCTGGCAGGCCGCCTGGCGCCGCATCCGGCGCGGCGAGACGCGCTTTGCCTGGCATGCCGCGCTGGCTGCGCTGGGCATGCTCCTGCTGCTGGCCGGGCCGGCGTTGTCGCTCGCCGGCGGCTACCACGTCCTCGGTACCGACAAGGTCGGCCAGGACGTGCTCTACCTGACGCTGAAGAGCATCCGAACCGGCCTGGTCATCGGCACCCTCACCACCCTCGTCATGCTGCCCTTCGCCGTGGCACTGGGCCTCGTCGCCGGCTATGTCGGCGGCTGGGTGGACGATCTCATCCAGTATCTTTACACGACGCTCAACTCGATTCCCGGCGTGCTGCTGATCGCCGCAGCGGTGCTGATGGTGCAGGTGGCGATAGACATGCATCCGGACTGGTTTGCCACCGCCGCCCAGCGCGCCGATGCGCGCCTGCTGGCGCTGTGCCTGATCCTCGGCGTGACCAGCTGGACCGGGCTGTGCCGGCTGCTGCGCGCCGAGACGCTCAAGCTGCGCGAGCTGGAGTACGTGCAGGCGGCGCAGGCCTTCGGCGCTTCGGCGGCACGCATCTTGGGGCGGCACATCCTGCCCAACGTCATGCACATCGTATTGATCTCGGTGGTGATGGATTTCTCCGGCCTGGTGCTGGCCGAGGCGGTGCTGTCCTACATCGGCATCGGCGTCGATCCGAGCACCATCAGCTTCGGCACCATGATCAACACCGCGCGCCTCGAGCTGGCGCGCGAGCCGGTGGTGTGGTGGTCGCTGCTGGCCGCCTTCGTCTTCATGTTCGTGCTGGTGCTGGCGGCCAACCTGTTCGCCGACGCGGTGCGCGATGCCTTCGATCCGCGCCTGGCCGGCAGCCGTCGCTCCCTGCCGGGAAAAATGGCATGAGCCTGCTCAGGGTCGAATCGCTGCAAATGTTCCTGGACAGCGCGGCCGGCCCGGTGCGGGCCGTCGACGACGTTTCCTTCGAGGTCGAGCCGGGCGGAACTTTTGCTTTGATCGGCGAATCCGGCTGCGGCAAGTCGATGACGGCGCTTTCCCTGATGCGCCTGCTTCCCGACGCCGGCCGTGTCCGCGGCGGTCGCGTGCTGCTGAACGGCCGCGATCTGCTGGCGCTGACCGAAGCGCAAATGCGCGAGGTGCGCGGCGGCGAGATGGCGATGATCTTCCAGGAGCCGGCAACCAGCCTGAATCCGGTGCTCAGCGTCGGCCGGCAGATCGGCGAGGTGCTGGCGCGGCATGGCGCGCTGCGCGGCGCGGCGGCGGCGCGACGCGCACGCGAACTGCTCGACGCGGTCGGCATTCCCGATGCGAGGCGGCGTCTCGAAGAGTATCCCTTCCAGTTCTCCGGCGGCATGAAGCAGCGCGTCATGATCGCCATGGCACTGGCCGGCGACCCGGCGCTGCTGATCGCCGACGAGCCGACCACGGCGCTGGATGTCACCATTCAGGCGCAGGTGCTGGAACTGCTCGGCGCGCTCCAGCGCGAGCGCGGCATGGGCATGCTGCTGATCACCCACGACCTCGGCATCGCCCGCCAACTGGCCAGCCGCGTCGGCGTGATGTACGCGGGCGAACTGGTGGAGGTCGCTTCACGGATCGACTTTTTCGCCGCGCCGAAGCATCCCTATTCGATCAAGCTGTTCGCCGCGCTGCCGCGGCCGGAGCGGCGCGAAAGCGTGCTGGAAACCATAGCGGGCAGCGTGCCGTCGCTGACGACGATGTTTTCCGGTTGCCGTTTCGCGCCGCGCTGCCCGCGCGCCTGGTCGCGCTGCCGGGAGGAAATCCCGGCCTGGCACGGGGCGGAAACGGGGCATGCCGTGCGCTGCCATCTCTACGATGCGGTCAATGCGCAACTCGCCGGTGGCGGGCCGGCCGCGCAGGCACCAACGGAGGAGAGTGCGTCTTCATTGCAAGCGGTTGAAGCCGCACCGCTGCTCGAGGTGGATGACCTGAAGGTGCATTTCCCGATTCGCCAGGGCGTGTTCCGCCGCGCCGTGGGCCAGGTGAGGGCGGTCGACGGCGTCTCGCTGGGACTGACTTCCGGGCGCACCCTGGCGCTGGTCGGCGAATCCGGCTGCGGCAAGACCACCGTGGGCAAGGCCATCCTGCAACTCCTGAAGCCGACTGGCGGCAGCGTGCGCTTCCGCGGCGAGGAACTGACGGCGCTGCCTGCCGCGCGGCTGCGCCGGCTGCGTGGCGAGATGCAGATCGTTTTCCAGGATCCCTATGCCTCGCTCGACCCGCGCATGCGGATCGGCGACATCATCGAGGAGGGCCTGTCCGCCCTCGGCCAAGGGGGGACGCCGCCAGCCAAAGCGCACCGCACGGCAGAATTGCTCGAGCGCGTCGGTCTTTCCGCCGCCATGCTTGGGCGCTATCCGCACGAGTTTTCCGGCGGTCAGCGCCAGCGCATCGCCATCGCGCGGGCGCTGGCGGTGGCGCCGCGCCTGCTGGTGTGCGACGAGCCGACCAGCGCCCTCGACGTCTCGGTGCAGGCGCAGATCCTCAACCTGCTGAAGGAACTGCAGGGCGCGCTCGGCCTGGCCTATTTGTTCATCACCCACAACATCGCGGTGGTGGAATACCTGGCGCACGAGGTGGCGGTGATGTACCTCGGCCGCATCGTCGAGCGGGGTGCGGTAGAAGAAATCCTGCGCGAGCCAAAGCATCCCTACACCGAGGCCTTGCTCTCTGCCGTGCCGCGTCTGGATGCCGATGGCCGTCGCGAAGCGATCGTCCTGAAGGGGGACATGCCCTCCCCGTCGCAGCCGCCGGCCGGCTGCCATTTCCATCCACGCTGCCCGCGGGCCATGCCGCAATGCGCCGCCGCCTATCCGGCCGAGACGCGGCTAGGCGACACGCACCGCGTGCGCTGCTTCCTTTACGAATAAGCGGCTCAGTTGGCGGCGGCCGGGCGGCGGGCGGCGACTTTCTTCGCCGGTGTCTTCCTGGCGGGGATCTTGGCCTGGGGTTTCGCTGCTGCCTGCGCTGCCGGTTTTCTGGCGCCGGGGGTTTTGCTGGCCGAGGATGTCTTGGTCCGGCGACTGCTCTTGGCCACCGGTTTACCCACAGTCGGCTTGGCCACGGGAAGGTTGACGGCGAGCAGGTTGTCCGTTCCCGCTTCCCCCCTGGCCGGCACCAGCAGGGTATGGCCTGGCCCGATGCGCATTTTGGGGTTGATGCCGTTGACCTGGCGCAGACGCGCCACCGTCATGCCGTGTTTTTTCGCCACGCTGTCCAGGCTCTCGCCCTTCTTGATCGTGTAGGCCTGCCAGCTGGTCAACGGCTTGTCGTGCGCTTCCAGGTTGGACAGGAACACGTCGACCTTCTCGGCCGGCAGCACGATGCTGGCGCCGCCCTTGTCCGGGATCACCGGCCGGTTGTAGGCCGGGTTAAGGACGAGGAATTCCTCGATGGTCATTTCCGCCAGGCGCGCGGCGATGGCGACGTCCATGTGGGCGGAAACCTCGACGGTCTGGAAGTAGGGCCTGTTAGGGATGGGATCCAGGCTGACGTTGAAGAGCTGCGGCCGTGCAACGATGTTCTTCAGGGCTTGCAGCTTGGGCACGTACCAGCGCGTCTCGTTGGGCATGCTCAGGCTGAGGTAGTCGGTCGGCAGGCCCTTTGCCTTGTTCTTGTTGATGGCTCGCGCCACGGCGTTCTCGCCCCAGTTGTAGGATGCCAGCGCCAGATGCCAGTCGCCGTGCATCTCGTAAATCGATTGCAGATAATCGAGGGCCGCGCTGGTGGACGCGATGATGTCGCGGCGCTGGTCCAGCCACCAGTTCTGGTCAAGCTGGTAGGTTTTGCCGGTGGACGGAATGAACTGCCACATGCCTGAGGCGTGGGCGCGGGAGTAGGCCATCGGGTTGTAGGCGCTCTCGACGATCGGCAGCAAAGCCAGCTCGGTGGGCATGCCCCGCTTCTCCAGTTCCTCGACGATATGGTGCATGTAGCGGCGGCTGCGTTCGACCACGCGCCGCAGATATTCCGGCCGCGCGAGATACCAGGCCTGCTGCTGCTGAACGAGGAGGCTGTCGATGTCGGGCATGCCGAAGCCGCGACGGATGCGCTCCCACAGATCGTCGGGCGACTGGGTCAGGTCGATCGTCGCCAGGGGCGGGAGATCGGCCTTCAGCTCGATGGTCTGGACCGGCTCGGCAGCGGGCACTTCGGCAGCGACGGGGGCCGCGACGACAGCCGGCGAGTCGGACGCTTCGGAGGCGAGAGCGGCGGCGGGAATCAGGCAGAAAGCGAGGCAGGCGAAGATTCCCGGCAAGGCGGGCTTGAACTTGAACATGGAGCCTGATCGTGCGAAAACTGAATGCTACCGTTGGTGCCAGACCGCGTCAATTTGCCTTCCTGCATCTTCGCAAATTCGGCACCGCCGTCCCCGAATTCCGCTATGCTCCTTCGCCTGAGAAGATCATTTTCGCCGCTCCCTCATGAAAGCTCTCGTCATCGAAGATACCGCGACCAGCCAGGCGGTGATCTGCCATTTGCTGGAGCGGCTGGGAATTCA
>JAANMX010002907.1_pt1 | contig 15988 bp, 15 predicted proteins | sample 7279681 | NCBI WGS metagenome assembly JAANMX01 (sample SAMN14094542, study PRJNA606508) | bioreactor metagenome | isolation source: A lab-scale SPAN reactor treating ammonium-rich wastewater day 351 | place: Ireland: Galway | collected 2018-01-01
CATAGAGAAATGACACCGTTTTAGGGGAATTCCGGTAGGAGTGAAACAGCCATCCGATGAGCAGCGGGAACACAAAAACGAAATGCCCGCCGTAAATATAAGAAGTATGCAGACCGAACTTCAGCACGCAGTGTATGATAATATCAACCAAAAACGAAATCATCAGGATCTGCACAAATTTATTTTTAAAGTTTTTTATGTAGCTCCATACAACCAAAAGCAGTACTGCAGCGACAAAAACGTAGGGAATCCAGGAATCATAAACATCCATGAAAAGCGCTTTATATTCAAATCCTTTTTTGTTATGATAATCACGCATGACGAAGCCCGGAAAAAGTATGTTCCCACCAAAAAACCAAGACGATATCATATCCCAAACAGGCGTAACTCTGGGTTTTGAAAACTTTTCTAACTGCTCGCCCGACTTGTTGAAGAAATTCATATAATTGAAATTCAACCGATTGAGGAATAAAAGGGCAAACACCGCAACTGAAATAAGGACTCTCAGGAATGCTTGTCCTAACTTTTTCCAGTTCCTGAAAATATTTTTCTCAAAGAGCATTGGAATATACACTTTTACGGCATTTGTAACTGTTAAACCTCCAACCGAAACGACCGCCAAAGTAAGTGCCGCAGCAGGTATCTTCTGTTCCTTTTTTAATTTAAGTGCAGCGTAATAATTAAATAATATGAGAAAAAACAAAGTGTAAGTGTAGGTTTCCGGGGTGAAAGACAGTAAAATGTTGGTTGCAAAAAAGGCAAAGAAAAATACAATAAGTACACTGATTTTCTTTGGTACGGCAATAATGTTCTTTAAATATTTGTAAACCTGAATTAAACTAAGACTTATGGCAAAGTTGCTGCACCACGCCAGAACCAGACGGAAAGTTTCATCTTTTTTGCTGCCGGAAAAAAGATACGCAAACTCCCGGATCCAGTCGAAATAATAATTGGCCAGCGGATGTCTTTCGAATCCGCCGCCAGTCATTACAATCGCGCGGTTATCAAAACTGAAGTAAGCATCCCAAGGAATCCTGTCATCAAAAATAATGCGGTAATTCAGAGCAATAAAACTTCCTAAAACACCATAAACGGTAATGAAAATGATGAATAGTAAAAGCTCAAATTTCGTAGATGGGAAAACTGTTTTAAAAAAATCAGTAATTTTTTGTTTAAAAACCAAGGTGAAAAATTTCGGCAAAAGTAAGAAATTTTAAGAACTGCAGGAAAGGGTGGAACTTCCGGTTTGGCCGTCATAAAACGGCGGACGCTTTTGCGAAAATTCCGGGAAAAGTTCTTCGTACGGATGTTCTAGAGCTTTCAGAATTTTATTCAGTAAATCTTTTTTGCCGGCAGTAATTTCATTAATACATTCAAACAAGATATAGTTTCTGAGGATAAATTTCGGGTTACTCTTTTGCATGAATTTCTTGGATTCTGTTTTGGAAATGGTATTCAGTTTCAGCCTTTCAAGATATAATGAAATGAAGTTTTTAAATTTTCCAAACTGCTCATCAGTAATTGCATTATAGAAAATGTTTCCGAAATGGTATTTAAGATCTGTGTCTTCTGAGACAGATTCTAATTTATTGAAAAACAGAGTGTAGTCTATCGAAAGTTCCGCCATTACATTTTGTGCAGTGGTGAAAAACTGATCATCATCTTTTAAAACTTCATTTAAGCCGAATTTCGCTGCCATCATTTTATCATGTTTTTTCCAGAACTCTGTACTTAAATCATTGAGGGTTTTCTCCAGAATCTTTTCATCTTTAATCAGCGGAAACAATGCATTAGCAAGTTGCCAGAGATTCCACTGCGCGATTTTTGCCTGATTGCCGAATGCATATCTTCGGCCTGGCAAATCTGTGGTGTTCGGAGTGAAATTCAAGCTGTATTCGTCCAGAAACGAGAATGGTCCGTAATCAATGGTGAGCCCCAAAATAGACATGTTATCGGTATTCATTACTCCATGTACAAAACCCACGCGGTACCATTCCACAATCATTTCCGAGGTTCTGTGGGCAATTTGTGCAAATAATTCTGCGTATTTTGTCGGACTTTCGGGATCGATTTCGGGAAAATAATTTAGAATCGTAAAATGGGCCAATTTGGTCAGCAGACTGATGTCGTTTTGCGCTGATATCAGTTCAAAATGCCCGAAGCGCAGAAAACTTTCAGCAGTCCGCATCATCACTGCACCTTTTTCGTACTGTGGGTTTCCGTCATACAGCATATCCCGGACTATATTTTCGCCGGAAAGCGATAGGGACAAAGCGCGGGTTGTGGGAATTCCCAAATGAAACATCGCCTCGCTCATCAGATATTCACGCACCGAAGACCGTAATACCGCTCTGCCGTCCGCATGGCGGGAATAGGGTGTTGCACCTGCTCCTTTCCACTGAAGTTCTGTTTTTTTGCCATTTTTATCAGCAATCTCGCCTGCAAAAATTGCCCTGCCGTCACCGAGTTGCCCTGCCCAATTCCCAAACTGATGACCTGCGTAGGCAGTAGCGTACGTTTTTAAATGTTGAGGTACTGTAGCGGCATTAAGAAATGCGGAGTCCTGGTCATTTTCAATTTTGCCAAGTCCTATTTCTTCTGAAAGTTTTTCGTTAAAAATAATGAGCTCTGATTCCGTAAATCCCGAGATTGGAGTCTCTGCCAGGAGTACGCCCGGTGTTTGCCTCTGCATAATATTTTGGGAGGTATCTGCCGGAAAAAGTTGATAGTATTGTTGAGTTATTTCTGTTAAATTCATGATTCAAAGTTCGCTAAAAAAAACATCCTTCCAAAAAATTGAAAGGATGTTTGTAGATTGGTTTTTCAAATATTATTTGTTGAAGTCTATTTCGTCGCCGGTATTGATGTTTTCGTTGACGTTTTCTTCTTTCTTACCGTTCGATTTTTTCGGGGTGTTAACGGGTTCTTCAACTTTAGGATTCGTAAGTTCATCCATGGTTTGAAGTCCGCCTTCGTCGCCGTAGCCGCCAAGTCCCTGCAGGTCTGAGCAACTTCCGGTCCAATTGGAAGGTTTAATGAATTTATCCTCGATAGTAACACCACTTTCTTTATCTGCCCAGACTTTTTTCATGAAAATTGCCCAGATCGGAAGTGCCATTTTCGCCCCCTGACCTTCGCCAGTTCCGCGGAAGTGAGTAGCACGGTCTTCCCAACCTACCCAAACTCCTGTTGCCAGATTAGGCGTGATTCCCATGAACCAACCGTCGGAATTATTCTGTGTTGTTCCTGTTTTTGCAGCAATTTCGATTCCTTTCTGTACGCCTCTTCTGCCCAATTCTCCGGATGCGGTACCAAACTCGGCAACGCCTTTCATCAGGTCGATCATTGTATAGGCATAAAGTTCATTCATCACTTCTTTGAGAACCGGTTTTACTTCCTTAATCACTCTTCCGTTTGCATCTTCGATACGCCAGATCATTTCAGGCTTAATATAATTACCGTAGTTTGCAAAAGTGGAGTAAGCACCCAGCATTTCGAAGATCGTAATGTCTGAGGAACCTAATGCAACAGCATACTCGTTCGGAATTTCTTCTGTAACGCCCAAATCTCGTGCTGTCTGAATTACACTTTTCGGCGTTGTCATTTCAATTAGTCGTACTGCAACAGGGTTTTTGGAATGAGCCAATGCATCTTTTAACGTGAGCATTCCGCCTGATCCTTCTACCTTCCAAGTTCCTTTGGTGTAAGTTGCGTTAGAAACCGTAGAACAAGGTGTCATTCCCAGTTTCATAATCGCGGTGGCATATACAAATGGTTTAAATGTAGAACCTACCTGACGTTTACCCTGTTTAATATGGTCATACTGGAAATGCTGCCAGTTGATACCGCCAACCCAAGCTTTAATTTCACCCGTTCCCGGCACCATCGACATCAAACCTGCCTGCGCGATCTGCTTATGATAGCGGATTGAATCCCACGGAGACATTTCTACTTCTTCCTCGCCGTTCCATGTAAAACGCGAAGTTTTGATCGGTTTTCGGAAATCCATCATAATAGAATCCTCGGGTACTCCTGCGTTCTTAAGTTGCCTGTATCTTCCGGTTCTTTTCACAGCCTGCATCATCACACCTTCGATCTGCTTGTCATCAAGAAAATAGAATGGTCTCTGCTTACGCCCGCGCTGTTCAGCATCAAACCTTTGCTGCAGATCTGTTAAATGTTCTCTAATGGCTTCTTCTGCATAAATCTGCATTTTAGAATCTAATGTCACATAAATTTTCAAGCCGTCTTTGAAGAGATTCAAAGTTTTACCGGTTTTCTTTTCGTAATCCTTTAAATATCCCTCTATTTCCTTTCTAAGATAAAATTTATAATAGGCAGAATAACCTTCATCGATAGATTTTACAGGATGATAATCTAAAACGACAGGAGTATCTACAGCTTTCTGGAAAGTTTGCTGATCGATATAACCCGTTTTTACCATTTGATCCAACACGACATCTCTTCTGGCTTTTGCCCGCTGTTCATTTCGCATCGGGTTGTTTTTCACGGGATTTTCGAGCATTGCGACGAACATTGCTGCTTCCGGAAGGGTAAGTTTTGAAGTTGGTTTGTTGAAATAAATTCGGGACGCCATTTCGATTCCGTTAGCATTGTAAAGGAAATCGAATTTGTTGAAATACAGTGTAATGATTTCTTCTTTGGTGTATCTTTTCTCCAGACTTACCGCCACAACCCATTCTTTAAGCTTTTGAAAAGCTCTCTGAATTTTGTTCTGTGAAACCCTGTCGGTAAAAAGTAACTTCGCGAGCTGCTGGGTAATTGTGGAACCTCCGCCACGCTGGCCGCCATATACTACTGCTCTTGCAACTGACTGTAAATCAATACCTGAGTGTTCTTTGAAACGTTCATCTTCTTTAGCCTGAAGAGCATAAATAAGATGAGGCGGGAGTTCTTTATAGGTAACGGGCTGAGTCTTTTCTTTTTCGAATTTGCCAAGAAGTTTACCGTCAGAAGAATAAATCTCAGATGCAACATAAATGTCAGGATTTTCGAGTTCCTTCACATCGGGCATATTGCCTAAAAATCCCTGTGAAGTTGCAAAAAATAGGGCTGCAATTCCTAGAATTACAGCAATTAGTCCCATCCAAACAAATTTCACCCACTTTTTCCAGCCGGTATTTTTCTGTTTCTTGGGCGGAAGCGGAAAGGTTGGCTTTGGCTTGCTCCCCTGGTTTTTTTTGTTTTCCATAAATGATGTTACGGTTTTGCCGTTTCTATTTTTACACCAATATCTTCAATCCCCTTTAGGCTGTCGGTTCTCATTGCCTGGACAACTCCAATCGAATAATTGCCGTTTTGCGGGAATTTATAATTTACTTTATATTGAAACAGCGTTTCTTTCGTATCTCCGAATCCTTTTCCGAGCCATTCTCCGTTTGGTTTTGCCAAAATATAATTCAGGGTATCGGTGGTTTTCTTTTTGGTTTTAGCCTCCATGAAATTCACGATAAACCGAATGTTGCTGTAAGGATACTCGTTATTATTCCTCACAACAAATATAATATTTTTTGGAGCCTGTGCATCCTCAATAACAAAATCGAATTTCTGTTCAGCTTTTTTCGGCCAGATTCCGTTCAGGTTTTTCATGTGAACTGTTTCAGAATCACTTGTACATCCCGAAAGCACTATCAAAACGCAGAACACACCTAATATCTTATGCATTGTCATCTCGTTTTGGCTGAGGCTTCTTTTTAAATTTCTTCGGCTGCTGATTTGGATTCTGACTCTTGGCATTAGGCTGCTGTTTTTTCTCAGAAACATTTCTACGTTCCGTAGAACCGGTAGTGGCTTTTTGCTCAGGTCTTTGGTTAGGATTATTTTTCGGACTGTTCGGTTTTTTCCTGTTCTGGTTTTTACCGGAGTTCCTGTTTTTCTTTTCGAAACGGTCCATATTATTTTCCTGAATCAGATCGACAGACTTCATCGGAATATCGTGCTGGGTGCGCAGTTCTTCCAACGGAAGGGCTTTTTCGCCTTTTTTGTTTTGAGCGATCAGTTTCTTTACGTCCTGAACATCAAGATCATACCAAGCCATAGAACGGTCAACATACGCAAACCACATTCTTTTTTTGAAGACGTCGATTTTAATACAGAAAGCTTTCCCGTTCACGGTATCAATCGTTGTCGATGACGACGGGAAATCGCTGAGCGCATCCAGATAACTGTCGAGCTCATAATTAAGACAGCATTTCAGTTTTCCGCATTGACCCGCTAATTTTTGGGGATTGATGCTTAACTGCTGATAACGTGCCGCATTGGTGTTTACAGACCGGAAATCGGTAAGCCATGTTGAACAGCATAATTCTCGTCCGCAGGAACCAATTCCGCCAACCTTTGCCGCTTCCTGCCGGAACCCGATTTGTTTCATGTCGATTTTCGTGCGGAAAGTGGAGGCGTACTCCTTAATCAACTGCCGGAAATCCACACGGGTATCCGAAGTGTAATAGAAAGTTACTTTGGCACCATCACCCTGAAATTCGACATCGGTAATCTTCATGTCGAGGTTTAAGGCGTACGAGATTTTGCGTGCCTGAATTTTTACGGCCTCTTCTTTGGCCCGCGATTCATGCCAGACTTCAATGTCTTTCTGATTAGCTAAACGGTAGATTTTTAAAGGGTTGTCTTCAGAAAAATTTTTCTTTTTCATCTGAATTTTTACCAACTCTCCGGTAAGGCTCACTACACCTATATCGTGACCCGGACTGGATTCTACTGTGACTACGCTTCCCATATGAAGCGGTAAATTATGTACGTTTTTATAAAAAAATTTACGATCGTTCTTGAATCTTACCTCCACAAAATCGGTTTGCGATTGGGAAGGATTGTTAATATTCGAGAGCCAATCGAAAACGCTTAGTTTATAACTATTTCCGCAGGTATTTACATTCTCACAGCCATTCGCAGATTTAGTTCCGCATGAATGGGACGAATCGCCGGATGTTTTACATCCACAACTCATATTGATTTTTTGATTATATTCATGCAAATTTAGTATAAATTTATTTGTGCAAACAATGCGGTGCCCATTTTGCTCCCGAATTTTAAATAATCGCCTAAATTCATCCTTACTTGCGAATAATTCAATAATAAGAATATTATTATGCAAATCATACAATGATAAAATTTCAGAAATGCTATGGTTTCCATGGTTATATTTAAATTAAATACAACGATAGGTTATTCTTTTACAACTATTAAAAATCCTTTATTTAAAGCGTTTTAATGTGTTTTTTAAAACTACTGAAATTAAACGGTGCTGTCATAATTGAAGTTGTTTAAAATTATTTATGATTTATTAACACTTGTTTAAAAAATAATTTTATATTTGGGACATTAATAATGAATTTATGAAAAAAATCGTTGTAACAACAGCACTTTTAGCCGGTATTCTTGCACAGGCAGGTGGCTTTAGAGTGTCATTACAGGGCGTGAAACAACTCGCTATGGCACATACAAGTGCCCACGCAGAAGATGCGAGTGTAGCATTTTTCAACCCAGCAGGTATTTCTTTTATTCCAAGTAAATTAAGTATTGCTGCAGGTGGTTTTGGAATCAACTCTGAAATTACTTATCAAAATGCTTCTACTTTAGAATCATTTTCTACCGACAATCCTATGGGAACACCGATTTATGCTGCGGTTGCTTATAAGGTTTTGGATGAAGTTTCTGTTGGTTTCAGCTTTGCGACTCCTTTTGGTAGCACGGTGAAGTGGCCAACCGATTGGGCAGGACGGGAAATTGTGCAGGAGATTAAACTGCAGGCATTCTATTTCCAGCCGGTGGTCTCTTTCAAGCTTGCGCCTTGGGTATCGTTGGGAGGAAGTTTCATTTACGCTAAAGGTGGTGTAGACTGGACTAAATCACTTACTCAGTTTGGAGGAAACCTTAACATTAAAGATGAAAAAGCGACAGGAACAGGATTTGGTCTTGGATTTTACTTTAAACCAAGTGAAAAACTTGATGTAAGTATTGCTTACCGTTCTCCTGTTGATATGAAAGCTGATGCAGGTGTAGCAACATTTGAGGTAGCTCCGAGTTTATATCCGCTGATCGGTTTAAATGCCAGCGGGCAGGATAACTTTAAAGCAGTTTTACCTTTGGTTGATGAGTATACTCTTGGAGTTACTTATAAGATTACACCAAAATGGTCGGTTTCAGGTGATTTCAATTACAGTGGGTGGGATCAGTACCAGCAGTTAACTCTTGATTTCGAAAACGCGCCGGTAGGCAACCAAGCAGGTGATCCGACGGTATTAGTGTCTCCTAAAAATTTCCACAGCACCCAAACATGGAGAGTGGGAACACAATATATGGTTACGGATAATTTCGCAGCACGTTTAGGATATTATTATGATGAGTCACCGTATGAAGATAAAGATTTCATTCCTGAAACGCCATCTTTCGACGCAAACGTAATTACAGGTGGTATCGGTTACAAGTGGAAAGGATTGGGTATTGATTTATCCGGAGCTTATAACTTCCAGACAGCAAGAAAAGTTGATAACAGCTATTACGATTTCTACGGACAGGCTAAAGCTAAAGCTTATTACTTTGGTTTAGGTTTATCTTACAACGCATTTTAAGAATTATTTTAATTATGAAAAGAATATTAATTTCAACAATAGCAGTCTCAGCTTTATTATTTAATATCAGCTGCGACACAGATTTTGATCAGGACGTAAGCAGTATCGTGGTTTCTAAAGGAAATGCAGATTTTACTAAATATGTAGCTTTAGGAAATTCACTTACTTCCGGATACCGTGACAATGCATTATATATTGACGGACAGAATGAATCTTACCCTTCAATGATTGCTGCACAGATGCAGCTTGCAGGTGGAGGCGCTTTCAAGCAGCCAATGATGCCAAATAACACCGGAGGTTTTACTAATCTTCCAGGTTTTCTGGGTAAACTGAATCTTCAGGTGGTTAATGGCGCTTTATCACCAGTAGCATCGGCACCGGCAGCGGCGCTGGATAATGTTACCTCAGGCGGACCTTACCAGAATCTTGGGGTTCCGGGAGCCAAATCATTTCATTTAGGCGTTGGTGGCTATGGTAACATGGCAGGATTGCAAACTGGGAAGGCTAACCCTTACTACGTGAGATTTGCAACAAGCGGAACTTCCTCAGTAATTGGTGATGCAGTTGCTCAGGCTCCTACATTTTTTTCGCTTTGGATCGGAAATAACGACGTTCTTTCTTACGCTACAAGCGGAGGTTCGGGTGTAGACCAAACTGGAAATGTTGATCCAACAACTTATGGCTCAAATGACATTACTGATCCAAACGTCTTTGCGTCGGTAATCAGCGGCTATGTGAATGCGCTTACGGCTGGCGGTGCGAAGGGAGTAATGGCAAATATCCCTAATGTAACTTCGATTCCGTTTTTTACAAGAGTTCCTTATAATCCTTTAACACCGGCATTGCTTGGATCTAATATTACTGCGCTGAACACAGGTTTGTACGGGCCTTTGAAACAGGCACTTACCGCTTTCGGAGCGGGCGACAGAATTAATTTGCTTTCAGCCACATCAGCAAATCCGCTGTTAATCGTAGATAATTCTTTAACCAATCTTTCTGCAGAACTTACTCTGGCTTTAACTCCATCTTTGGGAGCGCCTACAGCAGCAGCTTTCGGGCAGATTTACGGTCAGGCAAGACAGGCTACCGCTGAAGATTTGGTGCTTTTATCAACAAGTTCAGTAATTGGTACTCCGGTTGCAGGCGCGCCGGCCAGTATTAATGTAAACGGAATTTCTTATCCATTGGCAAATCAGTACATCCTTACAAAGACAGAAAAAAATAAAGTTTTAACAGCCACAGCGGCATACAACGCGTCACTTAAAGCAATTGCAACTTCGAAAGGCTTAGCTTTCGTAGATGCCAATGCTAAAATGACTGAACTGTCTGCAGCATCTGGAATCCAGTTTGATGGGGTAAGATACACCGCAACTTTCGTTACAGGTGGAACTTTCTCTCTTGACGGAGTTCATCTTACCGGTAGAGGGTATGCATTAATTGCCAATGAATTTATCAAAGCGATTAATACGACTTATAAATCTACACTTCCGATGGTTAATGTAAACAGCTATACAGGAGTAAAATTCCCGTAAAAGGAATTCGAAAATAAATAAACTTAAAACCACTTGAACTCTTTCAGGTGGTTTTATTTTTTTAAATTTGCACCATCTAAAAAAGTAAAAATGGCTAATCAGGCAAGTTATCTTTTTTCTACAAGGACCAGCAAGGTTCTGGCGGAAAAAATTGCTCAACATTACGGACAGGATTTAGGAAAGATTAAGTTTCAGGAATTCAGCGACGGTGAGTTCGAGCCGGTTCTGGATCAGTCCGTGAGAGGAGGACGAGTTTTTTTGATAGGCTCTACGTTTCCACCGGCAGATAATCTTTTAGAATTGTTGCTGATGATCGATGCTGCGAAAAGAGCTTCTGCCAAAAGCATTACCGTCGTGCTGCCCTATTACGGTTTGGCAAGACAGGACAGGAAAGACCAGCCCCGCGCCCCGATCGGAGCGAAACTCGTGGCCAACCTTCTTACAGCAGCCGGTGCTACAAGAGTAATGACGATGGATCTGCATGCAGACCAAATCCAGGGATTCTTCGAAATTCCGGTGGATCATCTTTATGCATCAACGTTGTTTATTGACCATATTTTATCTCTGAATCTTGAAAACCTTACCATTGCCTCACCGGATATGGGTGGTGCAAAGAGAGCGAAGAATTATGCTGGTCATCTCGGTGCTGAGGTTGTAATCTGCTATAAGGAAAGAAAGAAAGCCAACGTGATCGAAGAAATGTTCCTGATCGGCGATGTAGAGGGTAAAAATGTAATCCTTATCGATGATATGATCGATACTGCAGGAACACTTTGTAAGGCTGCAGATATCTTGATAGCAAATGGAGCGAAAAGCGTAAGAGCAATGGCAACTCATGGCGTGCTTTCTGGAAAAGCCTATGAAAACATCGAAAACTCAAGAATTTCTGAAGTAATTGTTACCGATACCATCCCGGTAAAAACGGAATTATCTTCTAAAATTAAAGTGCTGTCGTGTGCTGAACTCTTTGCTGATGTAATGAAAATGGTTCACGAACACAAATCAATCAGTGATAAATTTATTATTTAAGAAAAATTATCTATCTTTGCACCCTTAAAATTTTTATAATACATTATAATGAAATCAATTACAATTCAAGGTACAAAAAGAGAAAGCGTGGGCAAAAAGTCTACTAAAGCTTTACGTGATGCTGAATTAGTTCCTTGTGTTGTTTACGGAGGCGCCGAAACCCTTAATTTTTCTGCTGAAGAAAGATCTTTCAAAGGTTTGGTATATACTCCTGAAGCACACACGGTATCTATTGAGGTTGACGGACAAACAATTCCTGCCGTACTTCAGGACATCCAGTTTCACCCACTTACCGACAAAATCCTTCACGCGGATTTCTACCAGTTGTCCGATGACAAGCCGGTAGTAATGGAAGTTCCTGTAAGAATTACAGGACGTGCGAAAGGTGTAGTTTCCGGTGGAGCGATGAGACAGACTTACAGAAAGCTGAAAGTGAAGGCATTGCCTGCAAACTTACCTGACGAAATCGTAGTAGATGTTACTCCGCTGAAAATTGGTAACAAACTTTATGTTGGCGACATCAAAACAAACAATTTCACATTCATGCACCCGGACAATGCAGTAGTAGTTGCTGTTAAGATGTCTAGAACTGCAATGAAAGGTGGAGCAGTAGTAGAAGATGATGAGGATGATACTCCGGCAGAAGGAGAAACTCCTGCAGCAGAAGCTACAAGCGCAGAATAATATTCTCGAAATATAAAAGAAAATCCCGGTACGTATGTGCCGGGATTTTTTTGCATAAAAAAAATCCTGCCAATTGGCAGGACTTCTTTCTTTCACTTTTTACTCTTTACATGGGTTCCTGTTTTTTTGGAGTCGGTTTTGCAACTTCTTCCTGTTTCAGTTCAGCCGTGGTTTCTGTTTTTACAGCCGCGTCATCTGCTGCTTTCACTTCCAAAGTTTCTACCGGAAGAGCTACAGCAGCGTCGGCCTTTACTTCAGCTTTCACTTCGGTTTTGGCAGCTTTTTCCGCTTTTACTTTCTTTGTCTTGTCAGTGGTTTGAGCGGTGGCGAAACTTACGCCTGCAGCCAATAATACTACTGCGAATAAGGACTTTGTCATAATAATAAATTTTAGGTTAGTGCTGAAGCTATAACGCAAGTTATCCGCAGGTAATTATCCGCGAAAAGAAACTTTAACTCAATTTATTAAAGTTTGTGATTTATTTAGAAAGTCAATTATTTCTCCAGATTCTTCTTTAAACGTTCTACAAATTCGAATGCTGCAGGGCAAACAAGCGTATTTTTAGTGGTGAGATGATTAATCTGGTAGATTTTTCTTCGGTCTGTATGAGGGAATTCGCGGCAGGCTTTAGGTCTTACTTCGTAGATTGAACAGGTGTTGTCGGCATTCAGAAACCAGCAGGGCAGCTTTTGCAGAACTTTGTCATTGTCTTCGTCGGTTCTCAGGAATTTGGCTTCGAAATCGGCCTGTTTCATCCGAAGATGCTTTGCAATTCTCTCGGTATCTTTTTCCGTGAACAGCGGTCCTGTGGTTTTGCAGCAGTTCGCACACTTTAAACAATCGATTTTACTGAAAACTTCGTCATGGGTTTCCTGAACGGTATAATCCAGGTTTTTGGGTGGTTTCTTCTTTAAATTATCCAGAAATTTTTTGTGTTCTTTCTGTTTTAAAGTTGCCTGATTTTTATAGAAGTCCAGATTCATGATGCAAAAATAACTGTTATTTTCGGAAGCGTGGAGTCAATTTATAGCTGATTTGCGGCCGCGATAGCAGCGGTTACCCCACAGCGATGCCGCGGAACGCAGTGGAGCGGCTGAGCGAGGAGTATGAGCGGATAGCGCGAATTGTCCGCCCGAAAAAAAAATAGTTTCAAGTGCAGCCGTAAACCAATCGTTTTAAAAATCTTAATTTTGAGACATGAAAAATTTAGAATCAAGAAATGATATCGAATTTTTGGTCAACGCATTTTATGATAAAGTCAGTAAGGACGAGAAAATCGGATTTTTTTTTAATGATGTTGCTAAAGTAAACTGGAACCACCATTTACCCAAAATGTATTCGTTTTGGGAAAGCCTGCTTTTGGGGGAAGCCTCCTACAAAGGAAATCCTATGGCAATGCATTTCCCCATCAACGAAAAGGTAGCAATAGAAAAAGATCATTTTGCGCATTGGATCCGGTTGTGGACGGAAACTGTTGAGGAGAATTTTACAGGTGAATTGGCGGAAGCTGCCATCTACAAAGCCTCAAACATTGCCAATTTAATGGCGCATAAAATGGAAGTTGCAAGAAGATTGCGATAAACTTTTTAAGAAAAAAAAATGTGAATTTTCGGAAGATGAAAATTCACATTTTTATTTTTTAAGGAATAATAACAGTAAAAATGTACGCTGCGAGATTCACGATTAACACTGCGCCGTACATAATATTTGTTTTGCCCCGACTCAGTGACAGCATCACGATGAAAACCGACAAAGCGAGTAGTATAATGGATTTCATATCCAAGCCCAGAACGAACGGGATATCGAACACGATACATACTACTGAGACCGCTGGGATGGTAAGTCCCACACTTGCGAGTGCTGAACCTAATCCCAGATTAATAGAGGTCTGTATCTGGTTATTTCTGGCGGCCCGTATTGCAGCAACACCTTCAGGCAACAATACCACAGATGCAATGATTACCCCAACCAACGCGCGTGGTGCTCCTATGTTTTCTACAAAATGCTCGATGACAGGCGATAAGCCTTTGGCCATAAAAATCACTACTGCTAAACTCACGACCAACAACGCTAAACTTAGTATGGTCTTCTGCATTGTTGGTGGATCTGCTTCGTGCGTGGTATGGTCCTCTTCTTCAATAACAAAGAAATTACGGTGACGTACAGTTTGCACCCTAAGAAAGGTGCCATAGATTACCAAACAGGCCAGGGATACAAAAATTAACTGTGCCTCCGTATAAAACGGCCCCCGCACACTGGAGGTATAATTAGGCAATATTAGGGTAAGCACAAGAATGGCGACTAAACTTACTAAATAAGTTGTTCCGGAGCTGCGCATAAAAAACTGCTCTTTGTACTTCGCGGCACCAATCCAGATACAAGCTCCTAAAATACCGTTAAGAATAAGCATTACCGCCGCAAAAACGGTGTCACGGGCGTAAGTCATAGCGCCCTCGCCGCCGGAAAGCATAAAAGAAATAATTAAGCCTACCTCAAGGATTGTGATACAGATCGCCAAAATGATAGTTCCGTATGGTTCTCCCACTTTGTGTGCGATCACCTCTGCGTGATGTACTGCAGCTAAAACACTTCCAAAAAGAAGGATTGCCCCGGCAAGATTAGATATTGTATTATCCACTAAGAATCCGCCGAGATAAAATAGGCCGGCGATGATAGGAACCAGAATGGTCCAGTGTAAAAGGCTCTTTAACTTCATAAAAAAAATTTTTTACAAAATACAAAAAATCTATTGAAAATGGAATAATTATTTAAAAAACAAATCGAAAACTATCGTTTCATTGCCAAAAATAATAATCCTGAAAGTCTGTAAACATGTGAAAAAGAAGTCCGACAGATGCTATTTTATAATATCCTTTAAAAAAAACAGTGCCTAAAAAATATACTGCAATTGCAGGATAAGTATGAAGTGGATGAAATCCGATGCTCGCTCTGTTAGGATCAAAAACTGGGTCTGCAAAAATATGGTCGATATCTACAGCCATGGTAGCAATCATGATGAGATAGGCTTTACGCCAATGATCTTTAAAAAACACTTTCGCAATAAAAAACGGGAAAATGAAATGCAGAAAATAATGGAAGATTTCCCGGACGTAAAATATTTCACTCATTCTAAAATAATATTTGCAGCTATCATCACTTCAATTACCCCAAAATTACCATTAAATTCTCCCTTTCAAGAAATCCTGTCTTAATTCTTCATCCATTTTTTCAATGGCATAGCGAAGCGTTGTTCTTGGCATTGTATGATAGTTTGTTTTCAGGAAACTAAAAAGTTCTGCTTCGTTTTTGTTCCCCATCTCGCGCAGGAGCCAGCCATTTGCTTTGTGCATTAAATCGTGCGGGTGATGCATATTATACAGTGCAAGTTCTTTAAGGAGTTCAAATGTCCCTTTTTTTACGTAGAACATCGTGGCAACAATTGCCATTCTTTTGCTCCACATATTCTCTTCAGCAGCCAAACTTCTTAAAAGATCCTCATTTTCGGTTTCGAATGCGTGCCTGCCCAAAATTTTGTACGCAGAATTATCAACCAAATCCCAGTTATTGACAAATTTTTTATGCTTGAGATAAAAACGGACAATATCGTTTTTATCTTTTTCGGATTTTGCTTTTTCGAATTTATTTACGAGCATCAATAAAGCGCAATGGCGGTGTTCATGAATTTTTGAAGATAAAAGTTCCTCAATTTCCGGTAAAGAAATTCTTTGCCAGTATTCTTTAACAATTTTTCGCTGGTCAGGAACCGTAACACCGATAAATGCATCACCTTCAGCGTATTCGCCTTTTCCTGCTTTAAAAAAACGGGGAAAAAACGCTGCTTTCTCGGGCAGAGCCAAGTCATGAAGTGCAGATTTTATTTCATCTATCACCACATGCAAGTTATTTTTCTTCTTCCTCCTCGAAATACTCAAACAGGAAATCATTGTATGGGAATCTTGAGATATGAATTTTCAAGACCTCGTCGTAGATCATTTTTTTCATTTCCTCAAAATTTTCTTTTGTTAAAGCCGAAATAAATACGGTAGGGAATTTAGATTTCGACATCCAGGTTTTTTCCCATTCGGCAAGAGAAATATTTTTCCGTGATTCCGGTGTTAAGTCATCTTCTTCCTTTT
>JAANMX010002911.1_pt1 | contig 15972 bp, 15 predicted proteins | sample 7279681 | NCBI WGS metagenome assembly JAANMX01 (sample SAMN14094542, study PRJNA606508) | bioreactor metagenome | isolation source: A lab-scale SPAN reactor treating ammonium-rich wastewater day 351 | place: Ireland: Galway | collected 2018-01-01
GGGCGTGTGCTACGTGCTCGACGAGCCCACCATCGGCCTGCACGCGCGCGACAACCAGATCCTGCTGCGCGCACTGCACCAGTTGAGCGAAAAGGGCAACACCCTGGTGGTGGTGGAGCACGACGAGGACACCATCCGCGCCGCCGACCACCTCATCGACATCGGCCCGAGCGCCGGCAAGCGCGGCGGCCGCCTGGTGGCGCAGGGCAGCGTGGCCGACCTCACCGGCGCCGCCGAATCGCAGACCGGCCGCTACCTGCTGCACGCCATGCGCCACCCGCTGCAGGCGCGCAGAAGCATGGCATCGGATGCTACTGAAAAAATAGCTACTAGCGCCTTACCAGTAAGCGCTGCAGTCCAAAAAGACCAGGAGTCCGCTGCGCCGGTCCGCTGGCTCACCGTGCACGGCGCGCACCTGCACAACCTGCAGAACGTCACCGCGCGCCTGCCGCTGCAGCGCCTGGTCTGCGTCACGGGCGTGAGCGGCTCGGGCAAGTCCACACTGGCGCGCGACGTGCTGCTGGCCAACGTGGCCGCCTGGGTGCAGCAGCGCAGTACCAAGGCCGGACGCGACGCCATGGACGCCGGCAACGCGCCTGCCTTGACGGGCTGCACCGGTGTGCAGGGTTTCGAGACCATCGACCGCGTGCTCGAAGTGGACCAGACCCCCATCGGCAAGACACCGCGCAGCTGCCCCGCCACCTACATCGGCTTCTGGGACACGGTGCGCAAGCTGTTCGCCGAAACGCTGGAGGCCAAGGCGCGCGGCTACGCTGCCGGGCGCTTTTCCTTCAACACCGGCGAGGGCCGCTGCCCCACCTGCGAAGGGCAGGGCGTGCGCACCATCGGCATGAGCTTTCTGCCCGACGTGAAAGTGCCCTGCGAGGCCTGCCACGGCGCGCGCTTCAACCCCGAGACGCTGGCCGTCACCTGGCGCGGCAAGAGCATCGGCGACGTGCTGCGCATGGAGGTGGACGAGGCCGTGGACTTCTTCGCCAGCATGCCCAGCATCGCCCACCCGCTGCAGCTCTTGAAGGACGTGGGCCTGGGCTACCTCACGCTGGGCCAGCCCAGCCCCACGCTGAGCGGCGGCGAGGCGCAGCGCATCAAATTGGTGACCGAACTGACCAAGGTGCGCGACGAGGTGGGACGCCGAGGCCAGAAGGCGCCGCACACGCTCTACGTGCTCGACGAGCCCACCGTGGGCCTGCACATGTCCGATGTGCACAAGCTCATCCGCGTGCTGCACCGCCTGGTCGACGGCGGGCACAGCGTGGTCGTCATCGAGCACGACCTCGACGTCATCGCCGAGGCCGACTGGATCATCGACCTCGGCCCCGAGGGCGGCGCCGGTGGCGGCCGCATCGTCGCCGCCGCCCCGCCCGAGGAGGTGGTGCGCCTGGGCACGCACACCGGCGTGGCGCTGGCGCCTGTACTGGCGCGTTGAGGGGTTTTGAGGTGCGTTCAGGGGTGTTCGGTCTGTGCGGTAGCACACGGCGTTGACGGCCCCCTGTCCTACGCTCCGAGCGGGCGAAGGCGCACGTGCGGCGCCCGGGGGTGTTCTTAGCATGGTGGACAGGGGTTCAGCGCTTCGGCGCCGGTTCCTCCGGCCCTTCCAACACTCTACGGACACCCATCACCATGAAATCCATGCTCAAGACCTGTGCGGCCCTCGCCGCTGCCTCCGTTCTGCTCGTCGCCTGCGGCGGCGGCAATGACGATGACCCTACCCCCAGCAACGAACCCGGCGTGCTGACCGTGAGCGGCGCCACGCTTTCCGGCCTCAATGGCGTGTACGGCAATGGTGCGTTGAACCTCACCGCCGTGGACCAGGTCAATCCGGTGGGTTCGGTGCCCGAGTTGTGCACCTTCCGCTTCGACGGTGCCAACAAGGTGGGGTCTCCGGCTACGGCGTTTGGTGATATCCGTTATCGCTCCGGTGCGGTCGGTGGCCTTTACCAGGCCTTCCTGACCTTTGACGGCAAGGAGTACTCCAGCGCCGAGGCCACCGATACGGCGGTGCTGCGCGAGAGCAACCAGGTGCGCTTCAGCGGCAAGACGCTGACCGCCACCGATGGCTCGGCCGCCACGCTGCGCGTGACCGGCATCGTGCCCATGCGCCCGAACCGCCCCCTGGGCTGCTGAGCGCGGGCCTCCAGGCTCCTGTTGTCGGGATCATCTCCCCCCGTTCCGGCCTTTTCCCCCAGGCCGGACTTGGCCCCTCTGCCCCGGCAGCGGGGCCATTTTTTGGGGGGGTGCGTGGCCCCACGCCGTCACAATGGTGACGTGGCTTTTGCTGACCGCTGACACCGATGCCCCCGCCCCCTTTTGCCGAACACACCGTCGTCTGGCTGCACCCCGAAGCCCCCCCGAAGCCCGCCGAGGGTGCGCCCTGCAACGGCTGCGGCCTGTGCTGCCTGACCGAGCCGTGCCCGCTGGGCGTGCTGGTCTCGCGCCGCCGCACGGGGGCCTGCGCGGCGCTGCGCTGGAGCGATGCGGACCGGCGCTACCGGTGCGGCATGGTGCAGGCGCCCGGTGCGGTGACCGGCTTCACGCATCCCTGGGCGGTGCGCCTGATGAGCGCGCTGGCGCGGCGCTGGATTGCGGCGGGCATCGGCTGCGATGCCCGATTGCAGGTCCAGCCTCCGGCAGAGCACTGATCTTTTGCTATTGAAAAGAGAGCTTATTGCGCTTGATGCACAAGCGTTGAAGGCCATTTTTCTCTGATTTCTGGGGCCGTCGGCTCCCGGGTGCCGGCGCCGTGGGCGGGAAACACCTTCGCGAGCAGGGGCATGGGTCTGCGCATAAATGTGCATCTGTGATGAATCTTAAAATCCGCCGCAGCAGCGCATAGCACGGGATTCCCGAGGGGTTCTTGCAGTGCGTCAATAAAACGGCGCGAGCGCGCGCCAGAACAACAAGGAAACCCACCCATGGACAGTGCAATATTGAGCTTGCTGGGGGCCTTCCTGCTGTCGATCATGGGGCTGTTTGTCTTCATCTGGTCGATGCGCAAGGGGCTGCTGGTCGAGAACCCCCGGGCGGCCTCCGTCATCTTTGCGCGCGGCGAGATCGGCCGGGTGGACGACCCCGCGCTGCCGGATGCCGGGCGTGCCCATCTGCAGGCCGCCGCTGCCGAGCCGGGCGACGCTTCGCTCCCGGGCCACGCGCCCGACCCGCACGAGCTGGAGCACCGCGTTCAGGCCGACCGCTCCAGCGCGTTTCCCGTGTTCATGTTCATCGCCTTCGCCATTTTCTGGCTGGTGCTGGGCTCGGTGGCGGGGCTCACGGCCTCGCTCAAGCTGCACATGCCTGACTGGCTGGTGGGCGAGGCCTGGCAGACCTTCGGCCGCGTGCGCACCATGCACCTCACGGCGGTGCTCTACGGCTGGATCACCAACGCCGCGCTCGGTCTCATCGTCTGGCTGCTGCCGCGCCTGCTGCGCACGCGGCTGTTCGGCGCGCCGTGGGTGATGCTGGGTGGCGCGTTCATCAACATCGCCATCGCCAGTGCCATCGGCGCCATCGGCGCGGGCTGGAGCGACGGCATGGAGTACCTGGAGATGCCGTGGCAGATCGGCCTGTTCATCGTGGTCGGTTTCGTCTGCATCATCGGGCCGGTGCTGTACACGCTGGTCAACCGCAAGGTCGAGTCGCTGTACGTCAGCGTCTGGTACCTCGTGGCGGCGCTGCTGTGGATCACGCTGCTGTTCCTGGTGGCCAAGCTGCCCGGCGTGCACACCGGCGTGCAGCAGGCCACCACCAACTGGTGGTACGGCCACAACGTGCTGGGCCTGTGGTTCACGCCCATCAGCGTGGGGGCGATCTACTACTTCCTGCCCAAGATCATCGGGCGGCCGGTGCGTTCGTACAACCTGTCCATCCTGGGCTTCTGGACGCTGGCCTTCTTCTATGGCCAGGTGGGCGGGCACCACCTGATCGGCGGGCCGATTCCGGGCTGGCTCAGCACGCTGTCCATCGTGCAGAGCATGATGATGATCATCCCCGTGGCGGCCTTCACCATCAACATGGCGGGCACCTTGCGTGGGCGCATGCACCTGGCGCTGCACTCGCCCACGCTGCGCTTCATGATGTTCGGCGGGCTGATGTACATGCTGTCGTCGGTGCAGGGCTCGCTGGAGGCGCTGCGCAGCGTGAACCAGGTGGCGCACTTCACACACTTCACGGTGGCACATGCGCACCTGGGGGCGTATGCCTTCGTCACCATGGTGCTGTTCGGCGCCATCTACTTCATGCTGCCGCGCGTGCTGCACTGGGAGTGGCCTTACCCGCGCCTGATCTCGCTGCAGTTCTGGCTGGCGGCCATCGGCATCCTGATCTATTTCGTGGGCCTCTCCATCGGCGGCTGGCTGCAGGGCCTGGCCATGCTCGATGCCTCGCGGCCCTTCATGGAGTCGGTCACGCTCACCGTTCCCTACCTGCAGTGGCGCAGCGTGGGCGGCGCGCTCATGGTGGCCAGCCACCTCGTCTTCGCCGGCCACTTCCTGGCCATGGCGCTGCGCTTTGGCCCGCAGCGCACGGGCGCAGCCCTGTTCGCCCCGGCATCCCCCCAGGCACTGGAGATCGCTCATGGAAAATGAAGTCAAACTGGCCGCAGGCGCCATGGTGTCCCTGGCCGTGGCCACGGCCGCGCTGGTGGTGCTGCCCTACATGGAGGTGCGCGACATCGCGCCGCCCGAAGGCCTCAAGCCCTACACCAGCGCCCAGCAGCGCGGGCGCGATGTCTACATCGCCAATGGCTGCATGTATTGCCACACGCAGCAGCCGCGCGACCGCAACCTGGGCCCCGACCACGAGCGCGGCTGGGGCCGCGCCTCGGTGCCGGGCGACTATGTGTACGACAAGCCGCACCTGCTGGGCAGCATGCGCACCGGGCCCGACCTGTTCAACATTGGCGTGCGCCAGCCCAGCAAGGACTGGCACCTGGGCCACCTGTACCAGCCGCGCGCCTATGTGCCGGGGTCCATCATGCCGGCCTACCCCTACCTGTTCGAGACCAAGGCCGCCGCCGAGCCGGGCGACGAGGTCGTCAAGCTGCCGCCGGGCCACGGCCCCGCGCAAGGCGTGGTGGTGGCGCGGCCCGAGGCGCTGGACCTCGTGAAATATATGCAGGGCCTGGACCACACCTACCCCGTGCTGCCGCCTCCGCCGCGCAGCGCCGCCGGCCCGGCTCACGGCCCCGCATCCTGAGAGGCCCCTCCATGTCCTTTGATAAATCCCACCGCGCGCAGGAGCGCGAAAACGCCGACCCCGAGGAGGGCATCCGGCCCGTTCCGCTGGCCGCCGCCGCCATCACGCTGGCCATGGTGCTGTTCGGCGTGGGCTACATCTTTCTGTCCGATCCGTTCGGAAACTCCAGTCTGGGCGACCGCCGCACCGTGGCCGACCTGTCCGGCCCCGCGCCGGCCGCCGCGGGCGCGGCTGTGGATGGCAAGGCGCTGTTCGCCGCGCAGTGCGCGGCCTGCCACCAGGCCACGGGCCAGGGCCTGCCGGGCGTGTTTCCGCCGCTCGCGGGCTCGGAATGGGTCACGGGCGAGCCGCGCGTGCTGGCCAACATCCTGCTGCACGGCGTGACGGGCCCGATCACGGTGGCAGGCAAAAGCTATGAGGGGGCCATGCCGGCGTTCCGCCAGCTGGGCGATGCTGAACTTGCCGCCGTGGCCAGCTACATCCGCAGCGCCTGGGGCAATCAGGCCGCCGCTGTGGCGCCCGGGCTGATCGCACAGGAGCGCCAGGCCAACGACCGTTCCACTCCGTTCGAGGGCGGTGCCGCGCTCCAGGCGCTGGCCCACTGACGCCATGCTGCGCACCGCCGTCCTGAGCCTGCTGCTGGCGCTGTGCGGCTACGCGGCGGCGGATTGGCTCACGCACGGCTTCCAGGTCTGGACCGACGAGGGCGCGCGCCGCCTGGAAGTGGCTTTGCAACCCGTGGAGGCACCGCGCGTGGCGGTGAACGGCCCGGGCGTGGCCGCGCCCGACCTGCCCGCGCTGCTGGCGCAGGGCGGCGGCGTGACCATCGCCGACTTCATCTACACGCGCTGTCAGACGGTCTGCCTGTCGCTGGGCAGCACGTTCCAGCAACTGCAGGCGGCGCTGCAAACCGACCGCGCGGAGGGCCAGAGCGCCAACGTGCGCCTGCTGTCGATCAGCTTCGATGGCGCGCACGACCATCCGGCCGCGCTGCGCGCCTACGCCCAGGGCCTGCGGGCCGACCCGGCGCTGTGGCGCTTCGTGCGCGTGCCCGACGCGGCGCAGGAGCAGGCCCTGCTGCGCCGCCTGGGCGTGGTGGTGGTGCCTGACGGCCGGGGCGACTACGAGCACAACGCCGCGCTGCTGGTGTTCGACGCGCGCGGCCGCATGGTGCGCGTGTTCGACATCGCCGAGCAGCAGCTGGCGCTGGACTATGCGCGCCACCTCGCGCGGGGCGCGCCATGACGCGCGGGCCCCGCTGCACGCCGCGCACCCAGGCCGCCCTGGGGCTGGCCCTTTGCGCGCTGCTGGCCTGGCCCGCGCTGCGCCACGCACTGGAAGCCAGCATGTGGCGCCACATGGTGCTGCAGTTTCCGCTGCTGATGGCGGCGGGCGCGCTGCTGGCGGCCGCGCTGCCGCCGCGCGCGCGTGGCGCCGTGGCGCGCTGGAACGCCCACGGTATCGCCGGGCTGGTGGGGGTGGCGGTGGTGCTGGCCGTGCTCATGGTGCCGCGCGTGCTCGACCTCGCGCTGCGTGACCCCGCCATCGAGGCCGCCAAGGGTGCCGCGCTGGTGCTGGCGGGCGCGGCGCTGCGCCTGTCGTGGCGCGCGGCGGGGCTGGTGGTGCAGGGCTTCTTCCTCGGCAACATGCTGCCCATGACCGCCGTGGTGGGCCAGCTCTATATCGATTCGCCGCTGCGCCTGTGCAACGCCTACCTGCTGGACGACCAGGCGCGCCTGGGCCAGTGGCTCATCGCCCTGGCAGCGTTGCTGGCACTGGGCTGGCTGGCGCAGGTGGGGTGGTGGATGGCGCGGCGCGAGGGGGCCGCACTGCTGCCCCATGAGGCCTGAAATGCTCTTGAATTGATAGCTGTTGGCGCTTGATGGATGGGCGCCAGAGGCCTTTTTTCTTAAAAACCGGCCGCTGGCACGTCGACCCGTGTGGTCCACACGGCGGCCTCGCGCGCGGCCTTGCGCTTGTGCTCCAGGTAGTCGGGCGCCACGCAGAGGAACAGCGTGCGGCCGTCCGGTCCGCCGAGCGCGCAGGCGTACACGCCCAGCGGGTACGTGGCAATTTCGCCGAGCACCCGGCCGCCCTCGGCCACGCGCAGCACGCGGCGGTGGTTGGCGTCGGCCAGCCACACGGCGCCCTCGGCGTCGAGCGCGGCGCCATCCGGGGCCACCTGGGTCTGCGCGATGACCTGGGCCAGGTTGTCGCCCTGCGGCAGCGGGCCGAACACGGCCCAGTCGCGGCGTGGTCCCAGGCCGCCGCCGGGCAGCAGGTCGAAGGCCGAGAGCCGGTTGCCGAAGGTCTCGCCCACGATCAGCGTTCGGCCGTCGGGCGTGACCATGGAACCGTTGGGAAAGTACAGGCCCTCGGCCACGGCGCTCACCGTGCCGTCGGGCGCCACGTGGGCCAGCCGTGCCGGGGCGAAGGGGGCGCCGCCCATGAGGTCGAAGCCAAAGTTGCCCACATACGCGTTGCCCGCGCGGTCCACCACCATGTCGTTGGCATGGCCGCCGGCCACGGCGGAGAGGTCGGCGTGCTCCACCAACCGGCCATCGGGTTCGCGGCGCAGCAGCTTGCGGTCGCGCATGGAAACGACGAGCAGCCGCCCGTCGGGCAGCCAGCCCAGGCCCGAGGGCTGGCCGGGCACCTCGGCGATGGTTTTGACCGTGCCGTCCAGGCCCACGGCAATGACCTGCCGCGTGTAGAAGTCCGACAGCCAGAGCCGGTCCGCATGCCAGCGCGGGCCCTCGAAAAAGCTGTAGCCGGACACCAGGGTGGAAAACGTCGGGGGGGCCATGGGCTGTCTCCAGGGTTGCGTGCCGCCATGGTAGGTGGCGCGTGGCAGCGTGCGTGTCGCACGAGCGTCTGTTCACCTTGCCGCGAGGTGGATGCCCGCCAGCATGCAGCGCACCGAGCCGCCCGCCAGTTCGATGGTGGGCACGCGCAGCGGCAGCAGCGTGGCGCTGCGCTCGATCACGGCCTTCTGCGCGGCCGTGAGGCAGGCGGCCGCGCGCTCGGACAGCGCCAGCAGCCGCCGGCCGCCATGGCCCGTGAGCTCCAGCGCGTTGCCCGCGAATTCGCCGATCTGGTGCGCGTCGAGTTCGATGACGTCGCGCCCGCTCTCGCGCAGCCGCGCGCGCACGGCCTCGCGGCGCAGCGGGTCGGCGATGAGGTGAAAGCCCCCGAGCGCGAAGTCGGTGCCCACGCAGAGCATCACGTTGGTGTGGTAGCAGGGTCGGCCTTGCGCGTCGGCCGTGGCGAAGGCCATGGGCTCGAAGTTGAAGTGCGTGCAGAAGCGCTCCAGCGCCACCGGGTCGGCGCGGTGCGATTGCGCGGTGTAGGCGATGCGGCCGATGTGGTCCAGCACCATGGCGCCCGTGCCTTCGAGGGCCATGCCGTCGTGTTCCAGGCCCGAGTAATCGATCACGTCCTGCACGCGGTACTGCGCCTTGAGCATCTCGACGATGTCGCCGCGCCGCTCGCGCCGCCGGTTGGCGGCGTACATGGGGTAGAGCGCCACATGGCCGCCCGCGTGGGTCGAGAACCAGTTGTTCGGGAACACGGCGTCGGGCGTTTCGGGGTCGTGGCTGTCGAACAGGTGCACACGCACGCCGGCGGCCTCCAGCGCGGCGGCGGCTTCGGTCACCTCGGCATGGGCCTGCGCGGCCACGCGGGCGGCCGTGGCCGGGCGCTGGAAGGCGTTGTCGGCGGCGGTCTCGGGGTTGGGGTGGAAGTGGTGTGGGCGCACCATGGCGACGGCGGCGGGGGCCTGGAGGGAGGGCGGGGGCATGGTTTTGCGGTGGTGGGGGAGGGGTGCCCACGGGGGCGGTGCAGGCATTGTGCGAACAGGCGCTGCCAACAAAAAGACGGAAAACTGGTCAAATAGCTACAAAATTTGGCGAAACGCCAGTCACTATCAGCACCATGACCAAGCTTGACGACACCGACCGCGAAATCCTCAGCATCCTGCGCCAGGATGCGCGCACGCCCGTGGCCACGCTGGCGCACAAGCTGCGCGTCTCGCGCGGCACGGTGCAGAACCGGCTGCGCAAGATGGAGGAGGGCGGCGTCATCGTGGGTTACACCGTGCGCCTGCGGCCCGACTCGGAGCCGCAGCGCATCCGCGCCTGGATGAGCATCGCCGTCGAGGGCAACGCAGCGCCCGAGGTGATTCGGGCGCTGCGCGGCGAGCCCATGGTGGGCACGCTGCACACCACCAACGGCCGCTGGGACATCGTGGCCGAGGTGCGCGCCGAGAGCCTGGAGGCGTTTGATGCTGCCCTGGGCCGCATCCGCCTCACGCCGGGCATCGCCAACACCGAGACGAGCATCCTGCTGTCCACCTACAAGGCCTGAGGGAGAGGGACCGTCGTCAGTGAGGTGATGAGTGCACGGGTTCGGGCGCATGGCGCTGAGCCGGGCCCTCCGACAGGGCCAGCATGACGCAGTTGCGGCCCGCGTGCTTGCCGGCATACAGGGCCTGGTCTGCACGTTGCAGCATGGCGTCCAGTGTGCGTTCTTCGGGCAGGCGCTCAGCCACCCCCAGGGTGGCACTCAGGTGAATCGTCTGCTCGCCATGCACCACCAGGGTCGCTGCCAGTCGCTGGGCGAAACGCTGGGCCACGGTGGCGGCCTGTGGCAGGTTGGCCCCGGGCAGCAGCACGGCGAATTCCTCGCCCCCCATGCGGCCCACACAGTCGATGCTGCGAAAGCACTCGTGGCACAGGCGGGCCACCTGGCGCAGCACCTCGTCGCCTGCGGCATGGCCGAACTGGTCGTTGATCTTCTTGAAATGGTCCAGGTCCAGCAGCGCGACCGACAGTGGGCTGGCGTCGCGCTCGGCGCGGGCCAGATCAAGCCCAAAGCGCCGCCCGAACTCGCGGCGGTTGAGCAGACCGGTCAGGGGGTCGGTGGTGGCCTGGCGTTGCAGTTCGGCCTGCAGCGCGGTGCGCCGGGCGATTTCGTCCTGCAGGGCCGCGTTGGCCTGTTGCAGGCGGCTGCGGACCACGAATTCCTGGCGCTGCGCCCGTTGCAGCCGGTTGGCGGAGATGAATCCCACCACTGCAGGCAACGTCAGCAGCAGCGTCAGCCCGGGCGCCAGGGTCAAGGCGGTTCCCGTCAACAGCAGCGAGGCGACCGAGCCCACCACCCCCACCAGGGCCACCCAGGCACCGAGTGCAACGCGGCCCGGGACAAAGATGAACAGGCTGAGGTTGACGACCATGAGCATACCGATCGTCCAGGTGCGCATTTCGGGCCGCAGGAACAGGAACAGAAAGAAAAAGGGGTAGCCCACCATCTCCAGCACCATCACCAGGTGTCCCTGGGGTGCCAGGTGCGGACGTGTGCGCAAGGCCTGTGCGGTCATCAGCAGCAGCAGGGCGGTGGCCGCCCGGTACCCCAGAAGGGCCCGGAAACCGGGGCTGTTCCCCAGCGCCTGGTAGTCTGGCATGGCAAAAAGCATCAGCAGGGCCGCCCAGACCCAAAGCGCAATGCGCAACTGTCGGGCCATGCGCCCCTGCACATCGGCACGGTAGGCCTGTTCGGTGGCGGCGTCGGTGAACTCGGCTCGCCAGAGCGAAATGGGCGGGATCGGGGCGGTCTCCATAAGGCGCTGGCCGCACGGGGCCGTGTGCGGAAAGATGTTTTGGTCAGGTTACAGCATCATCCCTGCGGTCGATACGGGGTTCAGGGTTTTCCTGGGCTGTGCGGTGGTGCCGGTGAGGCTGACGCATGGGCGACAGCGGGTAGGTGCTTTCCTCGATGTTGCGGTGCGTCAATTGCGGTCCAATGGACGTTTTGTCCCTTCAGGAGCCCTCCATGCAACGTCGAAACATCCTCCAGTGGGGCGCCGCCGCGCTGGCTGTTGCCGCCTCTCTGGGCACTGCCCAGGCCCAGAGTTTTCCGGCCAAACCCATCAAGCTCGTGATTGCCTTCCCCGCAGGTGGCCCGACCGACATCACCATGCGCGCGCTGGCCGACAACGCCAGCAAGATCCTGGGCCAGCCGGTGATCGTCGAGAACAAGCCCGGCGCCGGCGGCACGCTGCCCGCGCAGGCGCTGCAGACCGCCCAGCCCGACGGTTACACGCTGGCGCAGATCCCGCTGGGCGTGTTCCGCCTGCCCTACACCACCAAGATCAACTGGGACCCGGTCAAGGACATCAGCTACGTGCTCAACGTCACGGGCTATGCCTTCGGCGTCGTCGTGCCGGCCGATTCGCCGCTCAAGACCTGGACGCACTTCGTCGCCTGGGCCAAGGCCAACCCCGGCAAGCTGAGCTACGGCTCCACCGGTACCATGACCAGCCCGCACCTGACCATGGAGCTGATCGCCCAGCAACTTGGGCTGGAACTGCTGCACGTGCCCTACAAGGGCAGCGCCGACCTGATGCAGGCCACGCTGGGCGGGCAGCTCATGGCGGCGGCCGACTCCACGGGCTTTGCCCCGCAGGTCGAGGCCGGCAAGCTGCGCGTGCTCAACACCTGGGGCGCCGAGCGCCTGGCCAAGTTCCCCGACGCGCCCACGCTCAAGGAGCTGGGCCTGGACATCGTGCAGAACTCGCCGTTTGGCATCGGCGCGCCCAAGGGCACGCCGGCTGCCGTGGTCAAGCGCCTGCACGATGCCTTCAAGCAGGCCATGGAGCAGGAAACCTACCGCACCGCCCTGGCCCGCTACGACATGGTGCCCATGTACATGAGCAGCGCGCAGTACCAGAAGTTTGCCCAGGACACCTTCGCGCGCGAGAAGGCGCTGGTGGAAAAGCTGGGGCTGGCGAAGGCGCAGTGACGGCGTAGCGCCCGCGGCGCATCAAGCGGCGCCACGCAAGGCCTGGAAATGCGCCTGCAGCAGGGCCGCAAAGCGCTCGGCCATGGCCGAGGGGGCAGACTGTGGCGGAAAGGCCAGCACCACCTCCACCGGGCAGCGTGGCTGCAGCGGCACGATGTGCAGCTGCGGCGCGAACACCGCGGCCACATACGGGTTGACCACGCCCACACCCGTGCCCTGCGCTGCCAGCATGCAGATGGTGGCGGAGTAAGTGGTCTCGATCGTGGAGGCCGCCGCGATGCCGTGCTGCTGCATGGTGTCCTGCAACTGCAGGTAGATTTCGTCGTCGGTGTGCAGGGTCAGCAGCACCTGGCCTTGCAGGTCGCGCACGTGCAGCCCCTTGCGCGCGGCCAGCGGGTGGGCCGGATGCATCACGCACACGGCATTGCTGCGGTGCAGCGTACTCGCGTCGAGTTGCGGATGGCGCATGGCCGTGGTGCTCAGCGCCAGGTCGAACTGGCCGTGCAGCAGGCCCTCGCGCAGTTGTGGCGTGCCAATGGTCTGCAGGCTCACGTGCACGTCCGGGTGCTTCTGCGAAAAGGCATGCACCACGGCCGGCATCACGCTCAGGCCGAGCGCGGGCGTGCAGCCCAGGCGCAGCTCGCCGGTGCCCGACTGGCGCAGTGTGGCCACGTTCTGCTCGATGCGCTCGAGCCCCAGAAAGTGGCGCTGCACGGTCTGGAACAGCTCACGCGCCTCGTGCGTGGGGCGCAGCCGGCCTTTCTGGATATCGAACAGCTTCAGGCCCGAGGCCGACTGCATTTGCGCCAGCAGGCGGCTGATGGACGGCTGCGTGGTGTGCAGCATGGCGGCAGCGGCCGTGGTGGTGCCGGTTTGCATGACGGCACGGAACGCCTCGATCTGGCGAAAGTTCAGGGGGCGCGGCATGGCGGGGCAGGTGGGGTGGAGACGCCGCGCAATGTATATCAAAACGGTATGGGTTACCGAAATAATTGAATTTTCCAGAATCAGGGTGGACTCCTACACTGCCATTTTTTCCAACCATGGCGCGCCGGATTCGGCCGAAAAGGAGACACATATGAACATGCAATGGACCCGCAGGGGATGGGCACTGGGCGCGCTGGTGCTGGGCCTGGGCGCCGTCGGTGCAGCCACCGCCGCCGAGCCGGTATTCCCGGCCCGGACCGTGCGCATCATCGTGCCGTTCACGGCTGGCGGCAGCTCGGATGTGCAGGCGCGCATGCTGGCCGACAGGCTCGGCCGTCTGTGGGGCCAGCCGGTGGTGGTCGAGAACAAGCCCGGTGCGGGCGGCCATCTGGGCGGCAAGTACGTGGCGGACCAGCCCGCCGACGGCTACACGCTCATGGTCGGCTCGATCGGTCTGCACGCGGCCTACGGCATCTACAAGAAGCTGCCCTACAGCCCTGCCGCAGATCTGCGCCTGGTGACCGTGCTGGCCGAAATGCCCCATGTGGTCGTGGCGTCGCCCGCGCTGCCCGCCAAGGACCTCAAGCAGCTCGCCGACATGGCCAAGAAGGCCCCGGGCACCATCCACTTCGGCTCGGCCGGCGTGGGCTCATCGGTGCACATGATGGGTGAGCTGTACAAGCTGCAGTCGGGTGCGCCGCTGGTGCATGTGCCCTACCGTGGCAGCTCGGCCGCACTCAACGACCTGCTGGGCGGTCAGATCCAGCTGATGTTCGAGAACCCGCCCACGGTGCTGGCGCATGTGCGCAGCGGCAAGCTGCGCGCGCTGGCGGTGACCGGCAAGGAGCGTCTGGCGGCGTTGCCCGATGTTCCCACCGCGACCCAGGCCGGCATCTCCGGCTTCGAAGCCACCTCGTGGACCACGGTGGCCGTTTCCTCCAAGGTGCCGCAGGCCGTGGTGGAAAAGCTCTGCGCGGATGTGCGCAAGGTCGTCAACACGCCCGAGTTCCGCAAGGGCCTGGAAGACCAGGGCATGAGCGCCGTGGCCAACAGCCTGGCCGATGCCAACGCATTCGTGGCCCAGGAAAAAGCCCGGTGGGACCGCGTCATCCAGGAAGGGCAGGTTTCGGCCGACTGATGGCGCGCACGGGCGGCGCTGGCGCCCCCCGTGCCCTGGGTTGCCCGGCCTGCTGCCGGGCCGATGTTTTTTTGCTGCTGCATGGTTGACTTTGTATGACGACTGACACCCCCGCCTCCGCCGCCCCTTATGTGCCTTGCCGCCGCGTGGGCGACGGCAGCCAGCACCATTTCTTCGGCTACTACAACAAGTCCAACTGGGACAGGACCAACCGCCTGGTGGCCGGCCAGCGCACGCCCTGGATGGACCAATTTCTCACGCCCGATGCCCGGGCCACGATCGGCTACTTCGACACCGGGGACGGCGACCGCTTCCATGCCGTGGGCGAGACCGGCGCCTGGAACTGGCAGATGGGCAGCCAGTTGCAGTGGCTCGACGGCGCACCCGGCCGCCAGCTGGTCTACAACGACCGCACGGGTGACATGGGTGCGCGTTACCCCGGCTTTGGTGCCGTGGTGGTGGACATCGACACGCAAGCGCGCCGTGTGCTGCCCATGCCGGTGTACGTGGTCGCGCCCAGCAGCGCCTGGGCGCTGTCGGTCGACTACCGGCGACTGTATGTGACGCACGAGACCATCGGCTACAGCGAAGTGGGCGGCCCGTTCGCGCTGCCCCTGGCGCCCGCCCATGATGGCATCTGGCGCATGGAAATCGCCACGGGCGCGGCGCAACTGCTCGTCAGCTACGCCCAGCTCAAGGCTTTCCACCACAAGGAGTCGATGGACAAGGCGATCCACTGGGTCAGCCACATCGAGGTCAACCCGGCCTCCTCGCGCATCCTGTTTCTGCACCGCTGGACCGAGCGCGTCAAGGACGAGACCTGCTTCCTGCACCGCCTGATCACCATGAACCCCGACGGTTCGGACATGCGCCTGCTCGAATGCTCGGACCACCCGCTCCCGCAACTGGCCGACGATTTCGACCCCAGCGCCGTGGGCACCTTCGACTACGAGAAGTCCGAATACCAGATCTCGCACCCGCTGTGGCAGGACAACGCGCACATCATCGTCTGGGGCCCGCACGCGGGCGAGATCCACTACCACCTCTACCACGACGTGGACGGCGGCGAAGTGCAGGTCATCGGCCGCGATGTGCTGGTCGAGAATGGCCACATGACCTTCTCGCCCGTGAGCACGCGCTGGATGCTCAGCGACACCTACCCGGACGACCAGACGCACGAGCGCTTCCTGTTCCTGTTCGACATGCAGACCGGCGAGCGCCGCAACCTCGGCAGCTTCTACGCCACGCCGCACCTCAGCAAGGAAAACCGCTGCGACCTGCACCCGCGATGGAGCCGCGACGGCCGCCAGGTGTGTATCGACTCGGTACACGAAGGCCAGCGCCAGATGTACATCCTCGACGTGTCGTCCATCGTCGGCGCCTGAAGCACGCGCGGGGAGCGTTAGGGGCCCGCATGGTATTCCCGCTGCGGGCTTTTCTCTTTCAGGCGCGGTCCCCGCAGGACGCGCAAGGGTTTCAAGTGGCTTTGCCGCTCAGAATGTGCCGGGCCAGCTTGGCACATTTCGCGCCGCGCGCATCCTGGGTCACGTAGCGCGCCACGTTGGCCACGCCCACGCTCAAGGAGCTGGGCCTGGACATCGTGCAGAACTCGCCCTTCGGCATCGGCGCGCCCAAAGGCACGCCGCCCGCCGTGGTCAAGCGCTTGCACGACGCGTTCAAGCAGGCCATGGAACAGGAGTCGTACAAAACGGCCCTGGCGCGCTACGACATGGTGCCCATGTACATGAGCAGCGCGCAGTACCAGAAGTTCGCTGCAGACACCTTCGCGCGCGAGAAGGCTGCAATCGGATTTGACAAAATAGATGAATATTGCTTACTCTTAACACACGTCAAAATGGCACGAACATCCCAAATAGCGCAAGTCGGCAAGCGAAAGA
>JAANMX010002912.1_pt1 | contig 15970 bp, 17 predicted proteins | sample 7279681 | NCBI WGS metagenome assembly JAANMX01 (sample SAMN14094542, study PRJNA606508) | bioreactor metagenome | isolation source: A lab-scale SPAN reactor treating ammonium-rich wastewater day 351 | place: Ireland: Galway | collected 2018-01-01
TCGTTGCGCCACGGGGGATGAAATTTTGTATACACGGATCGGAAGGAACACAGATTTTTATTAATCCGTGTTCTCTTTTATCCGTGTATACAAGCCTTTCTTCAGGGCAGCGCGATTGTGAATCTTCCCTAAGAACAAGAAAAGTGGGGGTTAGCCCACTTCCGAGTCCTACCTATGCTGGCCGGTTCCACAACCCAATCCACCGACCACACCGCGCCACCCCTGCCAATACAGTAAGAGCATAGCACAGACGGGCCAGATATGCAAGTTCCCCGCGACTTTTCAGCGAATGCGTACGTGGTAGCGGGCCACTATCTCTTGCCCTGCCGGGCTAAGCACAAAATCGATAAAGGGCTGGATCCCGGCGCCGTTGGATGCGCGGCGCAACAGAAAGATCGGGCGGGTCAGGTAATAGCTTTGGGCTGCGATCTCTTCGCTGGTGGGCAGCCGTCCTTCCAGGGCAACCACCCCAACCGATACGGAGCCCTGGGGAGATGCAGGGTTCGCCATCACATAAGCCCGGCTCACATAACCGATGGCCTGGGGATGCTCTGCCACATACTCCACCACATCTTCGCTGGTGGGCATGACAACGGCTGTCAGCGCCACCCGTTCTTCTCCCATCACCCGCTCCTCAAAGAGCATCCGGGTGGCGCTGCCATCCTCCCGGCTCACCAGGCCAATCTCGCCCGGTTGACCGCCTGCTTCTGCCCAATCCAGAATTTTGCCATTGTAGATCTCCCGCAATTGGGAAAGAGTCAAGTCAACCACTGGATTGTCTTTATGTACGATAACCGCCACCCCATCCAGACCAATGGGCACACGCATTAAGCCCGTAAGCCCCTCTTCTTCGTCGGGAAATGTTGTGCTGGCCGCCAGATCGGCCCGCCGACTCTCCAGCCACGTCTCGCCCAAAATGCTGCCACCGCCGCGCAGACTGAAGAGGACATTGGGATGGCGTTCGGTGTAGGCACCGGTTAGCTCAACCAGCACTGGGCGCATTTCTGTAGAACCGGCGATGCTGATGGTGACCGATGTTGGGGTAGCCACTGCGGTTTGGGTGCAAGCGGCGCTGAAAAGCAAAAGGAATAATCCGATCAGAATCGCTGAGAAAGTTGGCTTGAATTTCATAAACGGATGTCAGTGTTCTGGGAATTGAGCAAGCGTCAAGTGTCGGTAGACTGGACGGCGGCGCAGCCGCAAAGTGCGGGCTGAAACGTGAAGACGTGGAACGGGAGAGCATGTGACGACACCTCACGTTTTACGGGTCTGAGCGAAGATCTAACGCTTGTGGCATCGATCTTGCGCTGGTACGTCGCCACAGGGCCGGGCCTGACTCAGGACTTTGGAGTGACGACTGCGGGCCGCTTTAGGCGCGCCAACCACTGCTGGCGGCCCGCTTCTGGCGTTGGGCGTGGCGCACTGCCTGATCTGTCATCGTGTGGCGTGCGTGAAATGCTGCCCGAAAATCTGCATAGCTGCCAGAAGCGATGGCTGCCCGGATATCCTCCATCAGCCGTAGCATAAAGTGGAGGTTGTGGATGGACGCCAACCGCAGCCCGGTAATCTCTTTGGCCTTAAATAGATGGCGTAAATAGGCGCGGCTGAAGGTGAGGCAGGTGTAGCACTCGCACCCATCTTCAATAGGCAGAGGGTCTTCGGCAAAACGTTCGTTGCGGATATTCAGCCGGCCACTGCCTGTGAGCAGCGCGCCATTGCGGGCAATACGGGTGGGCAGCACACAGTCAAAAAAGTCGATGCCCCGGTAAACCGCCTCCACAATATCCTCTGGCGCGCCCACACCCATCAGGTAGCGGGGCTTGTCCGCGGGCAGAGCCGGGCAGGTTTCATCCAGCGTCGCGTACATCTGCTCTTTGGTTTCCCCAACGGCCAGCCCCCCCACCCCATAGCCGGGGAAATCCAGGGCTGTCAGAAATTCGGCGCTCTGTAGCCGCAGGTCTGGGAAGATGCCGCCCTGCACAATGCCAAAGAGGGCCTGAGCCGCCCGGTTGTGGGCCACCCGGCAGCGCTCGGCCCAGCGATGGGTGCGTAGCAGCGCGGCTTCGTTGTAGGCCCGGTCCAACGGCTCCGCGCACTCGTCCAACACCATTGCAATATCCGCGCCCAGGGCCTGCTCGATCTCCATCACCCGCTCCGGGGTAAAGCGGTGGGTGCTGCCGTCGATATGGCTGCGAAAGGTGACGCCATCGTCATCCAACGCCCGGCGCTGGGAGAGACTGAAGACCTGATAGCCCCCCGAATCGGTCAGCATTGGGCCATCCCAGCCCATAAAGCCATGCAGACCGCCCATGCGTTCCACCAGTTCGTGGCCTGGCCGCAGATAAAGATGATAGGTGTTGGAGAGGACAAGCGACGCGCCCAGCTCGGTCAAGTCCCGGGGTTCCAGGGTTTTTACATTGGCCAGGGTGCCCACAGGCGCAAACGCGGGCATAGGTATCGGCCCGTGAGGGGTGTCGTATTGGCTTAACCGGGCACTGCCATCGGTCTTGTGAACAGCAAAAGAAAAATGATTCACCAAAACTCCTCTGATTGGGCAGGGACGAGAATGCACGAAAAGCCGGAGTAACGCTATCGCATCACTCCGGCTCTGTCAAAGTATGAGGGCTGTGAAATAGGGTGTTTTAGCTCGTGCGCTGCACGCCGTTCACGGGGACCCGGCCCTGAATGAGCGTACCCTTGCCCGTGGTAGAGCTGGGAGAATGGATATTCAGCACGCCGCCCAACATCTCCGTGCGCTCGTACATGTTAATCAGGCCAAAGCTTCCCCGGCTCTCGTAGTTGGATTGGACCGACACCAAATCAAAACCGACGCCGTCATCCTCTACAGAGAATAGGAGGGAATCCCCTTCCAACACCACCCGCAGCCAGACATTCGAGGCATTGGCATATTTGCGAATGTTATTGATGGCCTCCTGCATAATCGAGAAGATGTTTTTCTCGGCCTGGGGGGTCAATGGGAAGGGCAACTCCTCGGCTTCCAGGTGGATTTTTCCTGGTTTGGCTGGCTGTCCAGAGACCTGGGCCTGGCTATTGATGGACTCTGTGAGTTGCCGCACGTAGGAGTGCAGGGCGGCCACCAGCCCCTGGCTCTCCAGAATCATCGGGCGCAACTCAAAGAGCAGTGTGCGAATCTCCCGGTTGGCGTGACGCCCCAGGTTTTCCAGCAGGTCCAGTTCCGAACGCACAGTGTCAAAGCGTTTGCGCTCCAGCAGGTTGCGCGTCACCCCCACATTCATAATAATCAGATTGAGCAATTGAGCCGGGCCGTCGTGCAGATCCCGGTTGAGTTGCCGCCGGACCTCCTCCTCAGCCCGGATCATCCGTTCCTGCTCCTTGCGCAGGTTTTGAAAGAGGTGGGCATTCTCCAGGGCAACTGCGGCCTGATTGGCCATTGTTTCCAGCCAGGCCTGGTCATCCGTCGTAAAGCCGCTTTTAACCTCTTTGTTCAGCACCTCCAATACCCCCACCAAGCGCCCCTGGGAGAGCAGGGGAACGCAGAGAATGCTTTTGGTGTGAAAGCCCGTCTCCGCGTCCACCCGCCCCAGAAAGCGTTGGTCTTTGGCCGCATCATTGACAATAATCGATTGGCGGTTGGTTGCCACCCAGCCCGCCACCCCCTGGCTGATGGGGATGCGCATCTCGCGCAGAACGCCCCCGGCCTTGCCCGTGGGCATATGGAAGAGCAACTGGCCCTTGCGTTCGTCAGCCAGAAAGAGGGTAGCCGCCTGGGCCTGCAAAACGTAGGCGGTCATCTCCGTCGTTTCGTGCAACACAGCTTCCATATCCAGTGTGCCGTTCAGCGACTGGCTGACCTGGGCAATCAGACTGATCTGGTCCAGACGGCGGCGGGTGATGGTCAACTGGCGGTGACGCAGGCCGCTGTCTGTGATGAGCTGCACAAACTGGGTAAGCGCTTTGTAGTCGCTCTTGCGGTGGCTCCATTGGCGCGAAAAAGCCAGACTCAGACCGCCGTGCAACAGGCCATCCGCGTGCAGACGCATATGCAGAATGGGCAGGTCCTCATTGCGCCGTCCTACGCCCAGATCGACCTTCCCGATTTCGATGGCCTGAAATTCCTCGATCCGGCCCGTGACTTCCGGGCGCAAATCTACCATCGGCGAGTTTTGCAGTGCCTCCTCCCAGCGTTGGACGCGCAACAGCCGGCTGTCGCTGAAATCGCCAATCCGGACCGTCACTTCTGGAATTGATTCGTGGGTGGGAAAGAGCCAAATGCTGACCGCATCGACGCCCGTGTGGTACAGGAGGGCGTCGGCACACCGCTGCCAGTAGTTGAGGGTATCGTTCTGGTTCAGAAGTCGATTTAGCTCCAGAAGATGACTAGCCAACTCGGCAGGGTGGGTGGTGACGAATTCGTTGGCGGGGGACATTTCGGTGCTTTCTATATCATTTGCTTCGGCTGCGGCGAGTGCTATAGACACAGGCGGTAGTTGTATTTTCCAGATAATTCTGTTTACACAATACTCGAAATCCCGACACGATCCATCCGCGAAACCATTCAAACCAGCATCTCGGCGGCATTTGTCTGCGCCAAAGAGTATAGCACAGGCGAATACGAAAAGAAAGAAAGCCGTCAAGGGTAACCCCTCGACGGCTTTCTCTGCAATTCTTTTGCGGCCCGTACCTGCAACTGTAACTGCTCACCCCCACCCAACCTCCCCCACTGTGGGGGAGGAGTCGCTCCAGTTCCCTCCCTGGAATGGGTAGGGTGGGGTGGCTGAACAGGTATCTACAACTTTACGCGGCCTCGTCCAATTCCACATTGTCGTCGTCGTCGCTGGCATAGGTGCTGTCGCTGTCATCCATCGCCGCCTTGCCCTTGCGCCCAAGATTCACGGGCAGGCCGCCACTGGCGCGGATAAGGCCATCGATCTCCGCGGCAATCGCAGGATTCTCGCCGAGGAAGATTTTGGAATTCTCCCGGCCCTGGCCCAGACGGGTGTCGCCAAAGCTGTAGAACGCACCCCGTTTGTCCACCACATCGTATTCCACGCCCAGGTCCAGCAGGTCGCCATTCTTGCTGATGCCTTCGTTGTACATAATGTCAAACTCGGCCACTTTGAAGGGGGGGGCCACTTTGTTCTTGCGCACAGTGACCCGGGTGCGGTTGCCCACCACATCCGTGCCCTGCTTAATGGCCTGGATGCGCCGGATGTCCAGCCGCACGCTGGCGTAGAATTTCAGGGCCATACCGCCGGAGGTCGTCTCCGGGTTGCCAAACATCACACCGATCTTCTGGCGTAGCTGGTTGGTGAAAATCATACTCGTCCCGCTGGTTTTGACCGCGCCCACCAGTTTACGCAAGGCCTGGCTCATCAACCGGGCCTGCAAACCCACGTGGCTGTCGCCCATCTCGCCTTCAATTTCGGCCCGGGGGACGAGGGCGGCCACGCTGTCCACTACCACCACATCCATCGCGCCGGAGCGCACCAGCGCTTCGGTAATCTCCAGGGCCTGCTCGCCCGTGTCGGGCTGGGAGATGTAGAGGTTGTCCACATCCACGCCGATTTTGCGGGCATAGGCCGGGTCCAGCGCGTGCTCCACATCCACAAAGCCGCAGACACCGCCTTTGCGCTGGGCTTCGGCGATGACGTGCAGGCAGACCGTCGTCTTGCCCGAACTTTCCGGGCCATAGATTTCCAGAATACGGCCTTTGGGAATCCCACCGATACCCAGGGCCAGGTCCAGGCTGAGGCTGCCTGTGGGGATGGACTCGATGTCCAGCCGGGTGGCTTCGCCCAGCTTCATAATAATGCCATCGCCAAAGCGTCGATTAAGACCGGCAATGGTTGTCTCCAGGGCCTTGAGTTTGCCATCACTTTCGGAAGAAGAGGAGGAAGATGCGGATTTGCTGCGGGCCATAAATGGTTGCTCCTTGTGGCTAGAGGCTGTTTCTGTGCTGCCCAGCGAATACAACACCCCACCCACCTGTACGCCAGCGGTGACGTATGTGGATTGGGATTTTGGGATATTTGTATTGTAGAACATTTGTTCCCGGTTGTCAACCTGCAAAAGTAACTGCTCACCCCCACCCAACCTCCCCCACTGTGGGGGAGGAGTCGAGCCAGTTCCCTCCCTGGAATGGGGAGGGGGGGGTGGGGCGGCTCAACAGGTATCTGCAAAATGGGCAGGGTGTGAAATTCGCCGTATGCTGTTTTTTTTGTTATCGTAATTTCTACTGCTATAATCCCGTCAACATCAACCGTCCCCTTGCAATTGCCTCCCTGATAGCGTGGGGTCAATTGTCTCCCAACCACAGTACGCAGTAAGACGATTCACCAGAAGCACCGACGACCTTTTTCAACTGTCCAGGCCATTTGAGAATATGCCAGGCAGTTATTCCATAGAGCTTCTCCCCACACTGGTCTCTCTTTGCAAATGAGTGTTAATCGACGAAAGCTAAATCGAGCCTGGGAAACCCTGCGAGCGCTGCCTGTCCCCGCGATTGCATCGGACCGTCTTGTAGACCTGCACGACGATCTCTCCTACTACGACACAATTATCGCGGAAGAAATGCGCGAATATGTGCGTGGCCGCACCGTTAATCCTGCCCGTGTGCAGATAGACGGTGAACTGGAGGAGACGCTGCGGACCTTTAAGCCGGAGAACGCAGCCGAGGTAGAGTGTCGCAGGGAACTGTTGCGCTACAAACGACGGATTGACGATGTAGTGCGGGAACTAATGCGGGCTACGGATATGCCGCACAGCAGGTAACTGCTCACCCCCACCCAACCTCCCCCAACTTAGGGCTTGTCAAAGAATAACTTCCCGTTTTGGTGCGTCGCACTGTCCAGATGAGGTTGCGGACTAGAGTCATTTCGTGGACAATGCGACGCACCGGATGGAACTTATTTCTTGACGAGTCCTTAGGAGAGGAGTCAATCCAGTTCCCTCTCTGGAATGGGGAAGGGGTAGGGCGGGGTGGCTGATACAGTTACCGTTGTGGTCGATTGATACTCGACACGGGCATAAACTGACACTTTTCACCCGGTCACCCGGTCACCCGGTCACCCGGTCACCCGGTCACCCGGTCACCCGGTCACCCGGTCACCCGGTCACCTGGTCACCCGGTCACCCGGTCACCCGGTCACCCGGTCAAATTTCTTCTGCGGGTCCCCGGTATTTGTGGCAGCCCACTACGTGATCATCCACTACCCCGACGCTTTGCATAAAGGCATAGCAGATGGTCGGCCCCACGAAGGTAAAGTCGGCCTGGCGCAATGCTTTGGAGAGGCTGCGGGCCATATCCGTCTCTGCCGGGATCATCTCCCCGGTTAAGGGTGCGGATGGCAGCCGGGGTGTGCCCTCCACAAGCCGCCAGAGCCAGGCCGAGAAACTGCCGTGTTCCTCCACCAGACGCAAAAAGGCCCTGGCGTTGCGCACAGCCCCCCGCACCTTTAGCCGGTTGCGCACAATCCCCGGGTCGGCCAGCAGGCTGGCGATCTTTTCCTCGTCATAGGCCACAATTTTCACCGGATCGAAATTGTCGAAGGCCCGGCGGAAGTTCTCCCGTTTGTGCAGGATTGTGCGCCAGGAAAGCCCCGCCTGGAAACATTCCAGCAACAGCCGCTCGAAGAGCTCCCGGTCGTCATAGACCGGCACGCCCCACTCAGCGTCGTGATAGGCACACATCAGTTCGTCGTCCCCGACCCAGAAGCAGCGGGGCAGATCAGTCTCTATGCTCATCGCTATTGTCTCCTTTTGTCACAGGCTGATGCGAGAATAGCCCTCGTAGGTCGGACTGTTAGTCCGACCGATCCGTTGTGTCGCCGGTCGGACTAACAGTCCGACCTACATTTTCGTGGTTGTCCACATCTCTGTCCACCAAATCCTCCACCGTCTCCCTCCGCTGGATCAGCCGGGCATCTCCATCCTTCAGCCAAAGCACAGCCGGGCGCAGCGCGCCGTTGTAATTGCTGGACATCATCAGATGATATGCGCCACTGACAGGGATGGCGATCAGTTCCCCTGGCTGAATCTCCGCCATAGGCAGATTTTCGATCAGCACGTCGCCGCTTTCGCAATAGGGGCCGCCCAGCCAGGCCGGGCCGAGTGGGGGGCGCAGGGGATTTTGTACGGGCAGGGCAGAGTAGCGGGCACCGTAGAGGCTGGGCCGGATGTTGTCGGCCATCCCGCCATCCAGGAGCAGCCAGCGCCGGTTGGCTGTGCGTTTGACCGCGCCCACCCGGTATAGAGCCACCCCGCCCACAGCCACAATGCTGCGCCCCGGCTCCACGTGGAGAGCAGGCAAGGGCAGCCCGTTGGCTGCGCAGCCCGGGGCCAGCTTTGCCGAGAGGAATGCCACGTAGTCGTCAATACCGGGGTGGGGCAGATCGTCCTCGTGATAGGGGACGCCCCAGCCACCGCCGGGGGAAAGATAGTCCGGGGTCCAGCCAGTGGTATCCCGCACCTCGGCCAGAAGCTCCAACACCCTTTCCAGGGCGGGGCCGATGGGCTGGGGGTCGTGAAAGTGGGAGCCCTGATGGAAGTGGAGACCGCGCAGGGGCAGCCCTTGGGTCTGGCAAAGCAGCACCGCCTGGACGGTTTCGGCAAAGCCCATGCCAAATTTGCTGTCGTCCTGGCCGGTCTGGCGAAAGGCGTGGGTCTCCACGGCCAGCCCGGGGCGCACCCGCAGCCAGAGTTGGGGAAAGTCCGCCACACTGTCGGCCAGCGCGGCCAACTGGGCCAACTCGTAGAGGTTATCCACAACGATTGTGCCCGCGCTCTCCAGGGCGGCCCGCAGATCACTCGGCGATTTATTCACCCCGTGAACCAGAATTTGCGCGCGGGGGACACCGGCCCGCCGGGCAATATAGAGTTCGCCAGCCCCCGTACAGTCCACCCACAGCCCCCGGCTGGCCGCCCAGCGCGCCGCGGCCAGGTTCATCAGCGCCTTGCCGGCAAAGGTGATCTCCCCTGGGCCGGGGTAGTAGCGGGCCAGGGAAGTCCGGTATTCGTCCACCGCCCCGTCCAGGCTGGTCTGATCGTAGAGATAGAGGGGTGTTCCATACCGGGCGGCCAGTTCGCTCAGATCACAGCCGCCGATGGCAAGCTGGTCTACACCGGCCACTGAATGGATTTGGGCTGTGCGGGGAAAAAGTTGTAGACGTTTTTGCATAGATATTCCCATTCTGTCATCGATTTATAGGACGACCAGCACAATCCCGGCCAGGGTGACCAGCGCGCCGATGAGGGTGGCGACGGTTGGCATCTCGTGTAAGAGCAGCATCCCCAACACAATGCCGCCTGTCACTTCCTGGGTTGCCACCAGATTGACGACCGTTGCGCTCACCCGGCGCAGGGCCGCGTTGTAGAGGGTGTGGCCCAATCCCAGGGGCAGCGCGCCCAGGGCCACTACGCTGAGAATGGCGGGCCACGTATAACCGCTGGGGGAAAAGTTGACAACAGCCACAGGCAGCAGCCAGAGCGCGGCCGCGGTGTAGACCGTCCCTGCGTAGGCGAGCAGAGAAAATCGTTCCCGTTGGCTGCGCCCGGCCACGCTGTAGATGCCAAAGCAGAGCGCGCTGCCCACAGCCAGCCCGTCGCCGATGAGCATCCGGGGGGTCAGGGTCGGCTCGAAACCGGCCAGCACAGCGACCCCAGCCACGGCTACCCCAATGCCGATCCATTTGCGCGGGGTTAGCGACTCTTTGAGAATCAGCCAGGAAAAAATGGCAACAAAAACTGGCGCTGTGTAAACCAGCGCCAGGGCGTGGGCAATCGTTGTATACTCCAGGGATGCGATGTAAAGCGCAAAGTGGAGTGCTGTGACCAATCCGTAAGAGGCGAAGCGGGGCCAGTCGGGGCGGGCAGGCAACCGCTCCCCGCGCAGCAGACCCAATCCCCCGACCAGCAGAGCTGCTACCACCAGCCGCCCCGCGGCAATCTCAAAGGAGGTGAGGGTGTCGGCAGCCCAGCGGATGAATACCGGGCTGGTGCTAAAGAGCAGAACGGCCAGCGCCACAAATCCAATGCCACGACGCTCTTCGCTGCTCACGGACACCGCTCACTGGCTAATGGGATGCAGGGTTTGCAGATTATTGTTTCTACTTAGATGCGACGCACTCGCCAGGAGAGTATTCCCGTGCCAAAATTGTGTGGCGAGTGCGTCGCATCCTACGCCTGAGTAGTTACGATTAATATTAATAGGGGGTGATAGCGACGTAGACCAGACTGAGAACCATACTCAGCACAATGAGCAGACTGAGGACGTAGAAAATCTTCTCGTTGCGGGTAAATTTGCGGCGGTTGTTGTTGCGGCTCATGCCAGGCTCCAATAAAAGAAAGAATGCAATTGCTGCCGAAAGTATAGCACAGGGAGAACAAAACCGCGTAACCCAAACTGTTGCTGGTGGAAGTCGGTTTCTCTGTGATTCAGAGCCTGAATTATTCAACAGGCTCTTGATCTGACCACAGAAGATACGGAATACACAGAAAAAGGCCGAAAGAGAATTTTCCGTCTGTTCTGTGTTTTCCGCGGTTATAAAGCCGCGCACGGAGAGCCTGAATTATTAGCGAATCTGGCACAGGACGTTCCTGCTCTGGTGTGACGCACGCGCTGGGAGATTAGTATACCCTCAAAACCCAGCCACAAAGCGGGCTGCGTCCTGCACCCAGTGAAAGGCGATGGCCGACTCCAAATCCCGGCCCAGGGCCAGGAACGTCGGGGGTAGTCCCCAGAGCAGAGCCAGCACCAGCCCCATCCCCAAGGCCACCAGTGGGGACTGGACGAAAAGATCGTCGAAGTGGGAAAAGTTGTGTACCAGCAGGGCCAGCAGCCCGACCAGCCAGCCCGCCCGCTGGGGTTGGGAGCCGCGCAGGGCCAGCCAGAGGAGGCCGAGAAAGGCGAAGCGGTAGATCACCTCTTCTACAACGGCAGGCTGAAGCGCGTCGATGAGCGCGGCCAGGGGACTCTGCCACTGGATCGGCTGGCCCTGGGTCAGCCTGAGGGCGAAGACATTCAGCACTGCCAGGGGCGCACCCACACCGATTCCCAGGGCGAGGCTTTGGCCGAACTTGCCCCAGCCGCCCCCGGCCATCGACAATTGGACCGGCCCGCCCTGACGCATCACCACCAGTCCACCCCACAGGGCCACAGCCGAGCAGATGCCCCGCACCAGAGCCTGGCCGAAATTATCCCCCACGATTCCAAAGAAAGGATAGGGCGAAAAGAGTGTGGCAAAAGCCATTGTGACACCCACTACGCCACCCAGCCCAAGCCCCGCCAGCCAATCGATTGGGAGCAGATGGCGATAGCCAGTGAGAAGCAGGGCAAACGAGCCGACAATTGTGAGGGCGGTGAAAATGTCGTTCAGGCGGGGCGGCTCGCCATCGGTCGCCAGCGCTGTACGCCCGACAAACAGCGCCAGAATAGCCCCAAGCAGAAGAACGAAGAGGCGGTTACGCTCCACTTTGCGCCTCCTCGCGCAGTACGAGCTGCCTGCCCACAAAGGCAAAGAGCAGCAGAATTGTGCCAGTGACCCAGCCGCCCAGGCTGAAGACGGGCGGGCCATAGAGCGCGATGCCCGCACCCGCCACAACCAGCAGCCCGGCAAGCAGGGCGAACAGTCTCATTCCGTAGAGGGTGACGAAGGGCAGGTAGTGGGAACCGACGACAATCGCCGCCGCCGGAAAGAACCACTCCGCCCGATAGAGTGTGGCAGATCCTACCAGCAGAAAGTTGACGGGCACAGTGAAAGCAGTCTGAGCGCCAAGACTCCACAGCCCATTCTCGGCGCTGACTTTGGCCGGGCGGCCCAGCAGCCGCAGCAAGCCCTGGGTCAGCGGGAAGATCGCCATACTCCCGAAAAAGAGGACGGCCATCCCCAGCCCCGGCCTCACCCACTGGCTGGACGCCGCAGCGCTCAGCCAGATCAGGCCGGAAGCGAACTGGCCGGCAAATCCGCCCAGGAAATTGAACCGCATCTCCCGTTGCGCATCCCTCACGTTCACTGTTCCTTCTCCTTTGTATGTTGAAAAGCTACTCTCCCGCAGACGCATCAGCGCTCCCTTTTCCTCTCTTGGCGACTACACCGATCCATTCGGTTTCGTCGCTGTAGGGTGTGCCGGTCAGATCGCTCCACACACTTTCCACCCGAAAACCGCCGGTCTCCAGTTCTGCGGTGATGCTCTCTCGGCTGTAGTCCTGAAACCAATTGCGATAGACCGACAGCTTGCCGTTCGCTTCGATGACAGTCGCCTGGTCCAGAAAAATGGAGTGCTCCGGATAGTCAAAGCCCTCCTCCAACACCAGATGGGGTCCCGGCTTCCAAAAGCCGCTCTCCGCCACATACCAGCCGTTTCTGTTGCCGTAGCGCTGGCGGTGAATGGGGGTGGTGACATCCAGCACGAAATGACCGCCGGGCTTGAGTGCCCGGTGTACGTTCTGTAGCAATTTGCTCCGTTGCGCTGGTGCCAGCGGGCAGAAATCGCCGTAGATCAGCAGGGCCGCGTCATATTCTTCCCGATCTTCCAGTGCCAGATAATTCTCGTAGCGATAACGAATTTTCAACCCTGCCTGCTGCGCGCTCTTCTCCGCATAGGCAATCGAACGGCGGGAGCCATCCACGCCGGTGACGGCGATGCCCCGGCGTGCCAGCTCCACCGCATAGAGTCCCGGACCGCAGCCCAGGTCGAGCACGGCGCTGCCCGGATGCAGGCCCAGACTCTCTACAATCCAGGCCACCGAGCGGGCAATCGTCTGTGGTCGTCGGCTGGCCCGGTCGTTCGTCGGGTCGAGATGGGCCGCCAGCATCTGCGTGGAGATGTGGGGATCGTCCCAAAAGAGCGCTTCGCCCGGGGCAAAGGGGACGGGCCGTTCCTGCAATTCTTTCAGTCGTTCCAGATTCATTTTGTCTCCTTGCGATGATTCAGATCGCCGTTCCCATAAGAATTTCTGCACCGTCTCAGTCACGGCTCTGCGCGGCCAGCAACTCTTCCTGACCGATGCGTCGGGGATGGGCTGTCCGGCGGGCCATCAGACTCGCCCCTACCAGTAGCAGCAGACCAGCCAGCCCCAGCCCGGAAACCACCAGCCCACCGATGAAACGGACGGGCAGACGCATCCAGCCGATGAGGGCATCGGCTGCCCCTGGCCCCCAGAAGCTGTGCAACAGAAGTACATTCTGCTGGATGGTTGAGTCCAGGGCGTAGAGGCTGAGCGACCCCAGCAGGGCCAGCACAAAAGCGATGGCGGACAATCGAAAGAGCACCGAAGTTGAAGCGGATCGATTCGGGACGGATTGGATGTTCATTGGGCGACAAACTCCTTGTGGGTAGATTCGGAAATGTTTCTCAACAGTAGAACAGTCATCACCAGATTGGCCAGGGCAATGGCCGGGAAGACGCCCAACTCCACCGGGCTGACGGCCACGCCCACCCGCAGCATATTCAGCCCCATCAGGCTGACGGCCAACCCCAGGGTGAGAAATTTGAAAAGCGCGATAGAGGACAGCAGATAGCCCCAGGCGCTGCCCCGCAAGAGCAGCAGGGCAGCCACAAAACAGAGCGGGACGATCAGCCCCAGGTCCAGCGCCTGGATGAAGAGGCTGGTCACATTCTCCAGGGCCGGGGGCTGGTCGCTGGTCCAGGTGGCGGCGATGCGTCCCAGCCAGGCCAGGAGGAGGAAGCCGCCCACCCCGAAGAGCAGGCCAGCGATCCCCCGTCGGGGCAGTTGGGGTGAAAAGTGTTCGGGCAGATGGGCCAGGTCCACAGCCAGCAGATTCAACACAAAAGCGAAGAGGCTGAGGCCAAAAAGAGCGGCGTAGACCAGAAAAAACCGGTTATAGGCCGCACCGAAGCACATTGTGATGTATGTGTAGAGTACGAAGCCGAGCGTTCCCGCCAGCACCAGTCGCCCCCGCAGCGAGTCGGCCAGCATCCGGCGCAGGGAAATGAATAGGAGTGGGACGCCCACAAGCAGCATCACTGCATCGTTGGCCTGCATCTGGGCCGCGGCGCTGACCGTATCCCAGTAGTAGAGACCCCGGGCGTTGATCGTCACCGCCTCGCCCCGAAAATTGGTCAGGCTGTAGGGGCTTCCTTCCCCCGGCCACAGACCAGCCAGGGCCGCCACCAGTGCCAGCAGTGCGATGGGCGGCACCAGCCACTTGAGCGCCTGATCGATATTTCTTGTCTCTTTCTGAAAGCGGTTCATCGTTCCTCCTTTTGCCCCACCGATTGAGCACAGATTTCACAAAGGCTATCCGTGCAAATCCGCTCTACCCGTGTAAATCCGTGTCCTATCTTCAGGCCAGCACAGTAGGCATCCACGCCCGGATCGCCGCCCAGTCCCGCTGATCCGACTCCACCGCCTTCACCAGTTTGGCAATCAGACGGTCCAGGAAGGAGAGACGGGAAAAATCCATCAGCCCGGTGAAGTAGACCTCCTCCGCGCCGGGCAGCAGCGGACGCACCGCTTCCAGATAGGCGTGGCGAGCGGTCACACTGGCCGCATCGTCCCCACTGTTGAGCATATGCACAGTGAAGAGCGCCACGGGCAGTGTCTGGAGGGCCAGGCGATGGGTCTGGACAAAGTCCACCGCTTCGGGCAGCCAGCGCCCCATACGGATGGCACTGCCCAGCAGCACCCCGCTGTATCCGGCCACATCCGCCGTCTCTTTGACAGGCTTGACATCGACGGCGTAGCCCCGTTCGCTCAAACTTTCGCCCAGGACCCCGGCGATCTCTGCGGTGGAACCGGCCCGGGTGGCATAGGCGATCAGAATCAGATTCGTGGCTGGGGAGGTCATTGTTCTTTCCTTTCCAAATAGAGAATCGTGCAGCCCAGGTTGTGCAGGGAGCGGATCAGCCCAATAATACCCGACTGATCTGTCTCAATTCGTTCCAGTTGTGTGCCGTCTGCGTCCCAGGTGGCCTCGGTTCCGGCAGGACAAAAGGAGGTGACAAACTCGTCGTCCAGCCGTCCTGCAATGCGAATCTGATAGTGATGCATCTCGACAGCGAAGTCCTCCGCTTCGGTCATCGTCCGTCTCCTGGGGCGGCCACCAGAATGTCGGTGACGCCGCTGCCCCGCTGGAATAGGGTGGCCCGGTTCAGCCACACAATCACAACCGCCACACCCACAAAAAAGAGCGTGTCCCAGGGCTGGGCATCGGGCCAGATGGGGTTGTTCATCTGGAAATGGAAGAGGACAGGCAGCAGGAGGCTGCCCCGGGCCGCGTTGAACAGAGGGGTCATCATCACCGAAATGGCGACGATCCCGGCGAAGAAGGGGGCAAAGGACCAGGCGCTCTGGGCGGTTCCGCTCAGCATAAAGGCGGGAACGTGCCAGACCCCCCAGCAGATGCCCAGAATCAGACCGGCCCAGAAGGGATTGAAGCGGCGTTGGAGCAACGGGAGGGCAACCCCATGCCAGCCAAACTCCTCGATTGGACCGAGAAAGAGGGCCGACGCCAGGGCCGGAAAAACCTGGACCCAGGGCGAGAAAGGAAAGGGATCGTACACGGTCCCTTTCACGGCGGCCCCTGCATAGAAGACGGCGGGGATGCCCAGAATCACATACCACCACCATATGCCAGGCGCGCTCCACATAGTCAGTCGCCGGAAATAGCTGCCTAGCCCCCGCACCCCAAACCAGCGCCAGACCAGAAAAATGCCGGCAATACCGGGCGAGTAGACGGCGAGAATCAGCGCCGGGTTGTTCATACTGATCTCTCCGAACAGCGCCAGAAACGGTTCGGGGAAGAGAAGGAAAAGAGCCGCCAGCCCCCAGGTCAGGCCAAAGGCCAGGGCCAAAAAGGGGGCGACTCTTTGTACGGTCGCGTTTGGGTTAATCTTCGCTTGGGCTTGCATAGCAGTTTCCTTTCTGTCGTGTGTTTGTCAAAAAAATGTACTTGTTCACCCCCACCCAACCTCCCCCACAGTGGGGGAGGAGCCGATCCAGTTCCCTCCCCCACTGTGGGGAGGGCTA
>JAANMX010002915.1_pt1 | contig 15963 bp, 14 predicted proteins | sample 7279681 | NCBI WGS metagenome assembly JAANMX01 (sample SAMN14094542, study PRJNA606508) | bioreactor metagenome | isolation source: A lab-scale SPAN reactor treating ammonium-rich wastewater day 351 | place: Ireland: Galway | collected 2018-01-01
GCGAAGTGACCATCCACGTCACCGAAACGCAGATCACCTCCGTGCTGGCGCAACGCCTGATCACCGATCAAAACCTGCAACAAGACCAAAAGCCGCTCATCACCGATCCGCAGGTGTACCTGCGCGACGAACAGATGCAGATCTTCGGAAAGACCCAGCAGGGCATGTTCAACGCCAACATCGGCATCATCGTATCGGTGGGTGTGGATGCAAACGGCAACCCGAAGATCAAGATCGTTTCCGCAGATTTCGGTCCACTGCCCGCGCCCGAAGGACTCAACGCCGCCATCTCTGCCATGATCGAGGAAGCCTACACCGGCTCGGTCGGACCGGTCGCCACCGGCTTGCGGATTCAAACGATTTCGATTGCCGATGGCGTGATGACCATCACCGGACGCATCAGATAGCGCACGGATTATACAACGGATTATCGCGCTGAGCGGAGGTCGCAGACCGAAGACGAAGCGCCATCAACGACATGCACCGCCTCTCCCTCACCCCACTCCTGCTCCTCCTTCCATTGGCAGTCTCCACGCTGACAGCCTGCCGCTCCCCCCAGGTGACAGGCGAAGACATCGCCATCCGCGTCACAGCCGACGGCGAAACGCGGAACGTCACCCTGCCGGCGGGAAGCACGGTCTCACAGGCGCTTCAAAGCGCGGACATCGCGGTGGAAAGCCTCGACAAAACGGAGCCTCCTCTTTACACCGTCCTGAAGAACGGAGACACAGTGAAGTTGACGCGCGTGGAGGAAAAGTTCGAGACCGAAGAACAGATCGTTCCCTTCGAGAGGCAGGTCGTCCGCAACGAGTCCCTGCCCGAAGGCGAAACGAGACTCGTCCAGGCTGGAGAGAACGGATTGCAGGAACTCACCTATCGCATCGTCCTCGAAGACGGCGAGGAGATCAGCCGCTCCATCGTCAAAACGGTGATCCTCCGCGAAGGCGCGCCGGAGATCGTCATGGTCGGCGCGCAATCCTCCTTTGCGCCGTTGCCCATCCCCGGCAGGATCGCGTATCTGGCTGGCGGCAACGCCTGGCTCATCGAAGGCTCCACCGCCAACCGCACGCCCATCGTCACCACCGGCGACCTGGACGGGCGCATTTTCTTCCTCTCGCCGAACGGCAATTATCTCGTCTTCACGCGCAAATCCACCAAACCCGCCGACCAGGAGATCAACACGATCTGGGCGGTTCGCACGAACGGCGGCAGACCGTTCAGCACCGGCATCGCGAACGTCGTCCACTACGCGGAATGGATTCCCGGCACGAACTCCATCGCGTATTCCACCGTCGAGCCGCGCGCCGCCGCCCCGGGCTGGCAGGCGAACAACGACCTGCATCGTTACAGCATCACCACCGGCGCAAAGGCAAAGGTGATCGAAGCGAACAGCGGCGGGGTCTATGGCTGGTGGGGAATGATGTATTCCTTTTCCACGGATGGTCGTCTCGCTTATGCGCGCCCGGACGGCATCGGGCTTGTGGATATTGACGGGAAATATCTCAAACCGATGCTCGACATCGTTCCGTACAATACGCACAGCGACTGGGCGTGGATCCCCTCTCTGGCGTGGGGCGCGGACGGGAACACCCTGTTCTTCACGTCTCATGCGCCGCCGCCCAGCCTGGTCAGCGAGGAGGATTCGCCGTTCTTCAGCCTGAGCGCGGTTTCCTTTTCGAATGACGCCAACGTGGAGATCGCGCGGCAGACCGGCATGTTTGCCTATCCGTCCTCGTCGTATTTGCAATCCAGTTCCTCGGAGAGGCAATACCAGGTCGCGTACCTGCAAGCCATCTTTCCCGAACAAAGCGAGACGAGCCGCTACAGGGTCGTCGTAATGGATCGGGATGGGTCGAACCGGCGGACGATCTTCCCTGCGGACGACGCGCCCGGTCTCCAACCGCAGGCGCCGGCCTGGGCGCCAGGCGCCATCGAAGGGCAGTCGGGCGACTTCATCGCGCTCGTCTATCAGGGAAACCTCTGGCTGGTGGACAGCGGCAGCGGGCAGGCATATCAGGTGACCGGCGACGGTCTGGTCACAAGGATTGATTGGAAGTAATCACTTCAGCGCTGTAGCGGTCCGGGCGGAGGCAGATTGAAAGCAAAGCGGAAGCCTAAGACCGAAGCGCAATATCATCGAACAAGGAACTCACATGCGAATATTGATCACCGGAGCGGCCGGATTTCTCGGCTCACATCTTTGCGACCGGCTTCTCGACGAGAGCCACGAGGTCATCGGGTTGGATAACTTCATCACCGGCAACCCGCAGAACATCGCCCACCTGATGGGGAACGAAAAATTTTCGTTTCAAAAACACGATGTTTCGAATTACATCTTCGTCAAAAGCAAAGTGGATGCCGTCCTGCACTTCGCCTCCCCCGCCAGTCCGAACCCGCAATCGCCGTCGGGCTATTTCAACCTGCCCATTCAGACGATGAAAGCGGGCGCGCTCGGCACGCACAATTGCCTGGGAGTCGCAAAGGCTCACAACGCAAAATTCCTTCTCGCCTCCACCAGCGAGATCTACGGCGACCCGCTCGTCCATCCGCAAAGCGAGGATTACACCGGCAACGTGGATCCGGTCGGTCCGCGCGCGGTGTACGATGAAGCCAAACGATTCGCCGAATCGTTGACCATGGCATACCATCGCTATCACGGCGTGGACACGCGCATCGTCCGCATCTTCAACACCTACGGTCCGCGCATGGACCTCGAAGACGGGCGCGCCCTCCCGAACCTGCTCAAACAGGCGTTGCTCGGTCAGCCTCTCACCGTGTACGGCGACGGCGGTCAGACGCGCTCGTTCTGCTACGTGGACGATCTGATAGACGGCATCGTCAAACTGCTGCACTCGGAGGAACGCCTGCCGGTCAACATCGGCAATCCGAACGAAATGAGCATCCTGCAATTCGCCGAAACCATCAACCGCATCGTGGGGAACGAGGCGGGCATTACTTACGTCCGGGACGCGCGCAGCGTTCGCGACCCGCAACAACGCCAGCCGGATATCGCCCGCGCCCGCAGGATACTCGGCTGGGAGCCAAAGATCAGTCTGGAGGAAGGCATACGAAAAACAATTCCCTACTTCGAACAAAAACTGGGGCTTGCATGATCGTGACAGACAACCGCGAACACATCCGCTTCGTGAAATTTGCGGTCGTCGGCGCGATCGGTTCGCTGATTGACATCGGCGTGATGAACCTTATGACCCAGGTCTTCCATACCCCTCTCGTCCTGGGGGGAAGCGTTTCGTTCATCTGCGCCGTGACCAATAATTTCTTCGGCAACCGTTACTGGACATATCCCGACTCGCGCTCGAAGCCCGTCCACCGTCAGTTGGGAATGTTCGTTCTCGTGAACGCCATCGGCATCGCCATACGGATACCGATCCTGAAATACCTCGAACCCCCGCTGGCGGGGTTCTTCGAGAGCATGGCGCACCTCTCGTACGAGGCGGCGGACGCATTGGCGAAAAACGCGACCCTGATCTTCGCCATCGGGGTCGTCATGCTTTGGAACTTTTTCGTGAACCGCTACTGGACGTACAACGATATTGATTGATCTCGAAAGGGGTTCCCCATGTCGCAAAACCGGCAACGCATCATTCCCATCTACGCATCGAACGGGGAAGCCGAAGCCTTCCTCGTCTTCCCGCATCTCTTCAACAAAAACGGGGAATGGATCGGTTGGGTGACTCCCAAACGGGAGGTTTACTCGGTGATGGGGATCTTCGTGGGCGCTTTGACGAACGATCCCCGCATCGTCCGCAGACGCGCGGAGGACGAACTCAAACCGCGCCTGCAACCGCCTCCCAAGCCGGGCAGGATCACCACGCCCTCCTCCGTTCCCCTCGCTCCGCTGATGAGCGACCTGCCGCACAGCCTGATTGACGTACTCCAGGAGGAGCCCGAACGGTTGCACACCGTTGACAGCGGCGAACTGCGCGAGGATATGGAGTAGAAGAGGAACACCTACCACGCTTCGCGACATCCCGGGCAAATGCAATCATTGGCGATTGATCGTTTATGTGTTCCCATCGAGTCCACCCTCGAAATTCGTGACATAATGCACTGGGGGTTTCCCAAAAAGTGGGAGTATAATTTCATTACCAAATTCCCACGAAACGGAGGAAAAAACCCATGGCTAGCGTTACCTATAAGAACGTCTACAAAAGATTCGGGGACGTGATTGCCGTCAACAACCTGGATATCCACGTTGACGACAAGGAGTTCCTGGTGCTTGTCGGTCCATCGGGATGCGGCAAGACGACCGCCCTGCGCTGTCTGGCCGGATTGGAGGACATCAGCGAAGGCGAGATACTGATCGGCGACCGCGTCGTGAACGACGTCGCCCCGAAAGACCGGGACATCGCCATGGTCTTTCAATCGTACGCCCTCTACCCCCACCTTTCTGTATATGACAACATGGCGTTCGGCTTGAAACTCCGCAAACTGCCCAAGGAGGAGATCAAACGCCGCGTGAACGAAGCCGCGGATATCCTCGGCATTCGAGACCTGCTCGACCGCAAGCCGCGCCAGTTATCGGGCGGTCAGCGCCAGCGCGTGGCGGTGGGACGCGCCATCGTGCGCGAGCCGAAGGTCTTCCTGTTCGATGAGCCTCTCTCGAACCTGGACGCAAAACTGCGCGTGGCGATGCGCGCCGAGATCAGCAAACTGCATCAGCGCCTGCAAACCACGTTCATCTACGTGACGCACGACCAGATCGAGGCAATGACCATGGCGACCCGTATTGCCGTCATCAACAAGGGCATTTTGCAGCAACTCGACACGCCGCAAAATCTGTACGACCGTCCCAACAACCTTTTCGTCGCCGGATTCATTGGTTCGCCAGCCATGAACTTCTTCCCCGGCAAACTGCGCAAACAGGACGGCAAATTGCTGGTGGATACAGGAGATTTTTCGGTTACCATTCCGCCCAAACATGCAAAATCCTACGAATCTCATGCGGGCAGGGATGTGATTTTTGGAATTCGTCCCGAGAATATCCACGATGCGGACTTCATCCCGCCAAACATTGACGCCGAGAAGGTCAAGGTAAAAGTGGATGTGACGGAATTGATGGGCAACGAGATATTCCTCTACCTCATCAGCGGGAAGAATACTTTCGTCTCCCGCGTCGACCCGCGCTCGAAATTGCGCGTCGGTCAGGATGCCCAGGTCGCGTTCGACATGGACACCTTCCACATCTTCGACGCCGCCACTGAAGAAGCAATTCGATAAACACACAAAAAGAAAGGAGGTGGTAACCGCCAGCCTGTTGATCGGACATACCCCACTTCCATAGATCAAACCATCAATACTTTCAAGGAGAGAAAGAGAATGAAAAAGAATTTGCTCATCGCATTGAGCGTCCTCATGATCGCCTCGATCGTGCTTACCGCTTGTGGAGCCGCGACGCCCGAACCGGTAACCATCGCATTCTGGGAGCAGGAAGGCGACGACGTGGACGTGTTCATTGACAGCCTGATCGCCGAATTCCAAGCCGCCAATCCCACCATCACGGTGGAACGCACGCACTACGAGAACGAGGCTTTGCGCGATCAGTTCCAGACTGCCTCGCTGGCAAATGCGGCTCCCGATGTCGTGCGCGTCCCAAATGACTTCGCCGGCCCCTTCAGCAAACTCGACATCGTCGCCCCGGTTGATCAGTTGTTCGACGACGCGTTCCTCAACCAGTTCTTTGAAGGCGCGCTGGGACCGGCCGTTGTAGGCGGCACGCAGTGGGGCGTCCCCGACAACTACGGCAACCACCTCATGTTGATCTACAACAAGGACCTGATCGCCGAACCCCCCGCCACTTTTGACGAACTGATCGCCAAGGCGCAGGAACTCACCACCGGCGACGTTCAGGGCTTCGCTTACAACCTGAACGAACCGTTCTGGGGCGCAGGTTTCTATGGCGCCTTTGGCGGATGGCCCCTGGACGAAAACGACAAACCGCAATTCAACAACGAAGCCTTCGTCAACTACCTGACCTTCGTCAAGAAACTCAAGGATGACGGCGTCGTCCCCGCTGAATGCGATTACAACTGCGCCGATACCCTGATGAAGGAAGGCAAAGCCGCCATGATCATCAACGGAGACTGGTCCCTCGGCGATTACACCGCCGCCCTCGGCGACAAGATGGGCGTCGCCCCCGTTCCCACGATCAATGGCAATCCCTACACCGAGATGACCGCAGGCAAGTACTTCATGGTCTCCAAGGCTGTTCTCGACGACGAAGCCAAGAAGGATGCCGTCGTCAAGTTCATCACCTTCATGACCTCTGCCGACGTTCAGAAGAAGTGGTTGGATGAGTTCAAGCGCCTCCCCTCCAACAAGGAAGTCGCCAACGATCCCTCCATCTCCAGCGACCCGGTCCTGGCTGGTTCCATGGCTGCCCTGTCGGTTGGGCGCGGCATGCCCGCCGCCGCTGAGATGCGCTGCGCCTGGGATGCCTGGCGCCCGAACCTGGAAGGCGTGATGGCTGGCACGCTCGACCCGGCCGCCGCCGCCGCAGCCTCACAGACATCCGCCGATGAATGTGTAGCGACACTCCAATAACCCTGCGCGTTTCTTAATCAGAGGGGGAGCCTTCGGCTCCCCCTCGACTTTTCCACTGGTGAGGTTAACATGGAAGACAAATCCAAATTGCGCCGCCTCTTGCCCTACTTGTATTGGATCGTAGGCTTGCTTTCCGGATATTTCCTGCTCAATGCCCTAATCTCGCCATTCGCTTCGGGAATCACGCTCAACCTCGGCATGGTCCTCAAACGATTGGGGGAAATCGGCGGCTTTCTGTTCGCCATCCTGACGGGTCTCGCATTGGTCGAGATCTACTTCTACCAGATTTTCTTCCGCCAGCCGAGCAACCCCAGGAGCAGGACCACCATTCGCGGATTGCAATACCTGGTGGGAGGAATGACCGTTCTGGCAATATTTTCCTTCTTCGAAAAGACCGACCTGTTCCGCCTGGGGGATAACGTGATCGCGGGCATTGTCCACCTGCCTTTGAACGCTTTCGGCGGCGTACGATCTGCGCTCACCGGCATCGGACTTGCCAAAGGCGCCGCGGGCGCGATCAGCGGAATTGTTTTTACGCTTGTGCTCGCGGGTATCTTCTACGCCATCCATAAAATGAGCGTTCCGCGCGTCAGCAAACTTGGACTGCCCTACCTGTTGGTCCTTCCAGCCTTCGTCGGCGTGCTTTTCCTCATCATCTATCCCTTCATGTTCGAGATCAAACTGGCGTTCTCCAACGCCTCGCTTGGCACTCAAGCCACCAAGAACGCCGAGTATGGTTTGATCTATGGCTGGCAAAACCTCGTCACCTTGTTCACAGGCACGGTCGCCAAGGACGCCAAATTCTTCGATGTCTTCCTCCGCACGGTCCTGTGGACCGTCATCAACGTCACCTTTCACGTTGGCGGCGGCATGGGGCTGGCTTTGCTCCTGCACCGCCCGATGAAACTCCAGGGCTTCTATCGCACCCTGCTCGTCTTCCCGTGGGCGATCCCCACCACCATCGCGGCAATGGCGCTGCGGAACGAATTCGACAGCCGTTACGGTCTCTTCAACATCCTGCTCACCGACCTGAACTCCTGGTTGGTCGGCGTCAGCCAGGGGACGGTCAACGTCCCACTATTGGGCGATGCCTTCAACTGGCTGGCTTCCAACATCGGGCCCGTCAGTTGGAAGCAGGATCCGTTCTGGGCATTCGTTTCCATCCTGATCTCCAACATCTGGCTCGGTATTCCCTTCATGTCCGTCATCATCCTCGGCGGCTTGCAAAGCATTTCGCAGGAATATTACGAAGCCGCCGAAATTGACGGCGCCAGCAAATTCCAGATGTTCCGCAACATCACCCTGCCGCTCCTGCGCCCGGTGCTGACCCCCGCCATCATCCTCGGCGTGGTGTGGACCTTCAACAAATTCGACGTGATCTACCTCATCACACAAGGCGGACCGCAGGAAAAGACCGACATCCTGGTTTCGTCCATGTACAAAGCCGCCTTCCAGTTCTATCGTTATGGGTTTACCGCCATGTTCGCGCTGGTCATCTTCGTCATCCTGTTGATCTTCACCCTGATCTACCTGCGAGCGTCCGGCGGCCTGAAATCCGCCACCGAGTAATGAGGAGCCGACATGAACTCGACAACACCCAAACCCGTATCGCCCGTGACCAAAGCCCTGCGCTGGTTCTTCGTGCGCAGCCGCGGCGACAGCCCCTTCAAAACCATCCTGATCCACGCCACGCTGATCGTCGCTTCGATCATTGCCGTTTACCCCGTCCTGCGCGTCGTGACCATCTCGCTGCGTCCCAACGACACCCTGCTTACCACCAGCCTGCGCATCATCCCCGAAAACGCCACCCTCGATAATTACAAGGAAGTGCTATTCGGCGCGCCCGAGAAGAACCGCAAATCCGATTTCTTCCTGTGGATCTGGAACTCGTTCTCCATCGTGTCGGTCACATCCATCATCAGCATGATCCTGGCGGCGATCAGCGCCTACGCCTTCTCGCGCTTCAAATTTCCAGGGCGCGCCGTCGGGCTGGTCTTCCTGCTCACGACGCAGATGATCCCCGCCGGCATGTTGCTCCTCCCGCTCTTCATCATGCTGGCGCAGCTCCAAATGATCAACACCGCCCTCGGCTTGATCATCGCCTACTCGGTCAGCACCGTTCCGCTCACCATCTGGACGCTCAAAGGCTACTACGACACCATCCCTGTAGACCTCGAAGAAGCCGCGCTCATTGACGGCGCCAACCGTTTCACCGTCTTCACCCGCATCATCCTGCCGCTCTCCACGCCCGCGCTTGCCATCGCCTTCCTCTTCAGTTTCATGGGCGGCTGGAGCGAATACATCGTGGCGCGCGTCGTCCTCCAAAAGAACGATATCTACACCTGGCCCCTGGGCATTTTCACCTACGCCCAACAGTTCACCGTTGCCTGGGGACAATTCTCCGCCGCCTCGGTGCTGATCGCCATCCCTGTGATGATCCTGTTCCTGTACTCGTCGAAATGGCTGATCTCGGGCTTGACGCTCGGAAGCGTCAAGGGGTAGGGACGCCAAAACCGACCAGGGCGGTCCGCATGACCGCCCTTTTTTTACGGATGAAACGCATGCGTAAACTGATCCTCCTCCTGCTCCTCGCCTCCCTCCTGACCTCGTGCCTGCCTGCCGCCTCGACGGAAATTTCCACCGCCCCGGCCGACTCCCCCTGGTGGAGCGACGCGGTCTTCTACGAGATCTTCGTCCGTTCGTTCTACGACAGCGACGGCGACGGCATCGGCGACTTCAACGGCGTCACCCAAAGACTCGATTACCTCAACGACGGCGATCCGAACACAACCACCGACCTGGGCGTGACCGGCATCTGGCTCATGCCCATCTTCCCCTCCCCCTCCTATCACGGTTACGACGTGACCGACTATTACGGCGTCAACCCGCAATACGGGACGATGGACGACTTCGAGCGGCTGCTCGATGAAGCGCACAAGCGCGGCATCCGCGTCATCATTGACCTGGTCATCAACCACACCTCCGACCAGCATCCGTGGTTCAGGGAGGCAAAAAGGGACGTCAACTCCAAATACCGCGATTGGTACGTCTGGAGCGAAACCGACCCGGGCTACAAGGGACCGTGGAACGAACGCGTCTGGCATTCCTCCACAACGGGCTTCTATTACGGCATCTTCACTCAAAACATGCCCGACCTGAATTTCAACAACCGCGAGGTGACGAAGGAAATCGAGAAGGTCATGGCGTTCTGGCTCTCCGAAATCGGCGTGGATGGATTTCGCATGGACGCCATCAAGCACCTGATCGAAGAACAGAGCCTGCAGGAAAATACCCAATCCACCCATAAGTGGCTGCGGGAGAATTTCTACCCCGCCTACAAATCCCTCGATCCTGAAGCCCTGGCTGTGGGCGAACTCTTCGGCAACGACATGAATTCCATCGCCGGGTATGTCAACGACAAACAATTCGACATGGCGTTCAATTTTCAACTGGCAAACGCCTATCTCAGTTCGGCAAATTCCGGAAGCGCCTCCTACGTCAACCGCGCCCTGGAACTGAGCGAAAAGATCCTGGATGCGGATCAATACGCCCCCTTCCTGACCAACCACGACCAGGATCGAATCATGTCCGAACTGAGAGGCGACGTGAACAAAGCCAAAGTTGCCGCCTCGCTCCTGCTCGCCTCGCCGGGCACGCCGTTCATCTACTACGGGGAGGAGATCGGCATGGAGGGGCGCAAACCCGACGAGAACATCCGCCGCCCGATGCAATGGAACGCGGAGGCAAGCGCGGGGTTTTCCGAGGCGCCGGTGCAGTCCTTGTATTCGCCGGTGATTGACGACGACGTGTACAGTCCCGCGAAGGTCAACGTGGAGGCGCAGCGCAGGGACACGTTTTCCATGTGGAATGTCATCCGGCACATGATCGCGGTCAGGAAGGAACATCACGCTTTTGGGTGGGGGGAGTTCGAATGGATTGACTGCAACAACGACAGCGTCGCCGCGTATCGCAGAACCTATGAGGACGAAACGATCCTGGTCTTCCAAAACCTGAGCGACAAGGCGCAGAAGATATCCTACAAACCGAAACGGTCGCTCAAGGTTCGCGCCGACCTTTTGACGCAAAGGGAATACCCCTCCGAAAAGGGAAGGGTCGCGTTGGAACTGGAGCCTTATCAGTACCTCTGGCTGAAGTGAGATTCGCTACCGTTCCCCGACGGTATACAACAACGCCATGTTCGGCGGGCGGACTGCGCCGACGGGATAGCCGCACACCAGGACGACCTGGTCTCCCGCCTTGACGACGTTCGAACGCAACAAGGCGGCGTCCAGGTAATCCAGCATTTCTTCGAGCGAGTTGGCGAAGTCCACTTTCCTGGGGCGCACCCCCCACAAAAACGACAACAATCGAAAAGTCATCGGGTCGGGAGTGAACGCCAGAACCGGCACGCGCGGGCGTATCTTGGACATCAGCCAGGCGGTGCGTCCCCGCGTGGTGAAACACGCCACCGCCGCGACGTTCTTGTCGTTGGCGAGCGCCTGCGCGGCACGCGCCATGGATGCCGCGTCGCTCTGTTCGAAACCGAGGACCGCCTGCTCCGTTCCCCACTCGAGGAAATGCTTCTCCGCCTCCCGCACGATTCGATCCATCATCTGGACCGCCTCGACCGGGTACTTCCCTGAAGCCGTTTCCGCGGACAACATTACCGCGTCGGTGCCGTCGAAGACGGTGTTGGCGACGTCCGAAGCCTCGGCGCGTGTGGGAAGCGGATTCGTGATCATGGACTCGAGCATCTGTGTGGCGGTGACGACCAGCTTGGCGCGCGCGTTCGCCGAGCGGATGATGTGCTTTTGCAGGGCGGGCACGCGTTCGGGAGGGAGTTCCACGCCCAGGTCGCCGCGCGCCACCATCACGCCTTCCACGTTGTCGAGGATGGCGTCGAGGTTATCCACCGCTTCGGGTTTTTCCAGTTTTGCGATCAGCATCGGCAAACGCTTCCCGTCGGAGAGGCGTTCCATTGCGTAACGTACCTTTTTAACATCCTCCGCCGTGCGCACGAAGGAAATGGCGACGGCGTCCACGTCCTGCGAGACACCAAACGCCAGGTCCGCCTCGTCCTTTTCGGTGAAGCCGGAAATGCGAAGTTGGACGCCCGGCAGGTTGATGCCCTTGTGGGAGGACAACGGTCCGCCGATGAGGACTTTTGCGGCAAGCGCGTTGCGGTCTTTGACGGAGAGGACTTCGAGGGTGAGGCGTCCGTCGTCGAGCAGGAGCCGCTCCGAGGTCCGCACGGAAGCGAAGAGTTGGCGAAAATCCACAGGTATCTTGGTCTCGCCGTCCCCGGGCGGCGTGGTTCCGGTGGCGTAGAGGATCACGGTCTCGCCTTCGGTCAGTTGAATGGGTTCGTCCAATTGACCGATGCGGATCTTAGGTCCCTGTAAATCCTGCAAGATACCCACCGACCTGCCCAGTTTTTCTGCGACCCTGCGAATGCGGACGATGCGCTCGGCGTGTTCCTCGTGCGTGCCGTGCGAGAAATTCATGCGGGCGACATTCATCCCCGACTCGATCAGTTTTTCCAGGATGTCCTCGTCCTGGCTGGCGGGTCCGATGGTTGCGACGATCTTCGTTTTGCGTGTCATTCGGGTATATGCCTCGGTTCCATGCTTGCCTGCATACCTGTCTACCTGTGTACGTTTTTCCTGGTGTACGCAAGTATACACGTACACAAGCACGCACGTTTACAAATAATGCAATTCCTGTGCCTGCTTTTCGAGGTTGGCGCGGAAATCGGGGTGGGCGATGCCGATCAATTGACGTGCGCGCTGGCGGATGGTTTTGGCGTACAGGTCGGCGACGCCGTATTCGGTGACGACGTATCGCACGTGGTTGCGGCTGGTGACAACGCCCGCGCCCTGTTTGAGCAAGGCGGCGATGCGCGTGACCATCGTTCCGTCCTTGAGCGTCGTCGTGCTGGGCAGGGCAATGATCGGTACGCCGTTCTTCGAACGCGAGGCGCCGTAGATGAAATCGAGTTGACCGCCCACGCCGCTATAGAGTTTTGGACCGATGCTGTCCGCGCAGACCTGCCCGGTGAGGTCCACTTCGATGGCGGAGTTGATGGCGACCATGCGTTCGTTTTGCGCGATCACAAACGGGTCGTTGACGTATTCCGTGCGGTGCAGTTCGATGAGCGGGTTGTCGTCCGACCAGTCGTACAGGCGTTTGGTCCCGAGCATGAACCCGGCGATGATCTTGCCGGGGTGAAGCGATTTGCGCGCGTTGGTCAACACGCCGGCGTTGACCAGGTCTATCACGCCGTCGGAGAACAATTCGCTATGCACGCCGAGGTCCTTTTTGTCCAGCAGGAATTTCAGCACGGCGTCGGGGATGGCGCCGATGCCCAATTGCATGGTCGCGCCGTCGGGGATGAGTTCGGAGATGTACCCGGCGATCTTTTCCACGACCTCGGAACTGCCGTCCTCCGTCATCGCCATCTCTGGAATGGGATAGTTGACGGGAATGATGTGGTTCAGGCGGCTGACGTGGATGAACGAATCTCCCAGGGTGCGCGGCATTTGCTGGTTTACTTCGGCAATGATGATCCTTGCCGTCTCAGCCGCCGACTTTGTGAGTCCCACCTCCACGCCCAGGCTGCAAAAACCATGCTCGTCCGGCGGCGAGACGTGGATGATCGCGACGTCGAGGGGCAGGTGTCCGCGTTTGAATAGAAGCGGGAATTCGGAAAGCAGCACGGGGGTGAAGTCGGCGCGCCCCTCCTGCACGGCTTTTCGGATGTTCGCGCTGATGAACATCGAATTGACGCGCAGGTGTCCTTCCATGGCGGGTCCGACGTAATCGGCGGGACCCACCGTCAGCGCCTGGCAGATCTCCACGTCGCTAAGGCTCGGAGCGTATTCGACCAGGGCGGCGAGTACTTTCTGTGGCACCGATACGTTCCCGGTGAGAAAGACACGGTTCCCGGATCTGACGGCGCGCGCCGCTTCTTCCGCGGTCACGATGCGCGATTGGTAGATGCTGTTCCAGTCCATCCTAGCCTCCGTTCGAGAGCAGCGAAAGATGAACGAGATTTCCCGCGTGCGTATTGACCGCCTTCTCGATAGCCGGGTCTTTCGCCATGGCTTGCTCGGCGCCGAGATTTGCGATCTCCCGAATGTAGGGCATCGCCGCATTGACGAACGCGTGCGTGGCAGTGCGCGCCACCACACCGGGCATGTTCGGGACGCAATAATGAATGACGCCCTCTTCCACAAAGGTCGGGAGTTCGTGCGTGGTCGGACGCGAGGTTTCCGCGCATCCGCCCTGGTCAATGCTCACGTCAATGAAAACGGAACGCGGCTTCATCCTGCGCATCTTCCCGAACCACCCGCAGGCGCTGCTGCTGTCCATGCGCGCGTGCGAACGTTCCACGCAGATCCGTTGCGAGCTCGACGAGCTCTTCGCCCGGGCCATCGCGATCAACCCGAAGGCGCCGGACACGTACGTCCTCCACGGCATGCACCTCCACCACGTCAGGAAGTACGCGGAGGCGAAGCAGAGCTACGAGCGTGCGCTGGAGCTGGACGCCGACTCGATGAACGCCCACTACAACCTCGGGCTCGCCTGCATCGAGCTCAAGGACTACGCCTGCGCGAACCGTCACGCGCAGCACGCCTACAGCCTCGGCGCGGCGCTCCCCGGGCTGCGGGACCGCCTGCAGAAGGCCGGGCAATGGACCGGCGACGCGGCGGTTCCGGCGGCCGCGACGCGCAAGGCCGCCGCGACGAGCGCGCGTTGACCGCCGGCCCGCGAAGCACGGTCGACGCCCCATGGCGCCCGCCGCGGCCGGATCTCCCGCGCTCGGTTTCGTGACGAAGGCGGATCACGACGTCCGCGTCGTCGCCACCCAGGAGGATTTCGCGGCGCTGCGCCCGGCATGGAACGCGCTGGCTGCGCAGCGTCCGGATCTCTCCGTCTTCGCGACGCACGAGTGGCACGACGCCGCGTGGCAGTGGCAACGCGGGACCGCGGACCTGCACGTCCTGGTCCACGCCCCCGGCGGACGGGTCCGCGCGATCCTGCCGCTGTGCCGGCGGGGCCGCGACGCGGGCGGACCGCGCCGCGAGCTCGCCTTCGTCGCCGTGCCCGACACCCAGTGCTGCGACGTGATCGCGGCGCGGGACGACCGGGAAGCGGCGCACGCGTTCGCGGCCGTGCTCGCCGCGCAGCGCGGGCAGTGGACCGCGATGCGCCTGGCGCACGTCCCGCCGGGCGGCGTCGCGTCCGGGGCGCTGGTCGACGCCTTCGCCGCGCTCGGGTTCGCCACGCGCGTGGCGGACGCCCCGGGGAATCCGTTCGTGGCGCTCGACGGCCGCTGGGACGACTATTACGCAACCCGTGGCCGGCGGCTCAAGAAGGCGAACAATCTCGCGGCGAACCGCCTGCGCAAGGCCGGCCGCGTCGAGGTGGAGTGGCTGACGCCGGGCGACGGCGACGAGGCCCGGGCCGCCGCCCTGCTCGCGCAGGCGATCGAGGTCTCGGCTGGGAGCTGGAAGGCGGCCACCGGCACGACGCTCGACCAGCCCGGCCCGGGCGCGTTCGTGCGGCGCCTCGGCACGCTCGCCCGCGAGCGCGGGTGGCTGTCGCTGTGGTCGCTGCGCCTCGACGGCGTCGCGCTCGCCACGGAACTCCAGCTCGTCTACGGCGGGCAGGTGCACGCGCTGCGTTCCGACTTCCGCGTCGGCCACGAGGACATCTCGCCGGGATCGCACCTCAACCACGCCATCCTCGAGGGACTGTTCGGGAAGGGCTACGCGCGCTACTGGATGGGTCCCGGGCACAACGCCTACAAGTTCCGCTGGGCGGAGGGCACGCAGGCGCTGGGGCACGTGACCGTCTACTCGCGCACCGTCGCGGGTCGCGCCCGCGCGGCGTGGGAACTCGCGCTCAAGCCCTGGGCACGCCGCGTGCGCGATCGCGTCCGCCCCGCACCCGCCGCGGCGAACGAGGAGGACGCGCGGTGAGCGGCGTCTTCGGATGGCTCGGACACGCCGAGGGCGAAGCAGGCGCCGTGCTGGCCGCGATGGCCGCGCAGGTGACGTGGGCCGGTGTCCGCGAGCAGGCGTCCCTCGATGGCCCCGGCCACGCCCTCGGCGTGGCGGGCCCCCCGGGGACGACGGCGGCGGTGGCGCTGGGCCCGATCCGCGTCGTCGTGCAGGGCCACGTGGGCTGGGGGGACGCGCCGGACGGACCGATGTCGACGCCCGACGTGGCCCGCAGGCTCGCCGAGGCCTTCCTGCGCGACGGGGACGAGGCCCTCGCCGGCCTGCGCGGCGACTTCTCGCTGGCGCTGCTCGACACCGAGCGCAGCCTGCTGCTCCTCGCGGTGGACCGGATGGGCATCCGCAATGTCGTCCACAGGCGCGAGCGCGACGCCAC
>JAANMX010002917.1_pt1 | contig 15954 bp, 15 predicted proteins | sample 7279681 | NCBI WGS metagenome assembly JAANMX01 (sample SAMN14094542, study PRJNA606508) | bioreactor metagenome | isolation source: A lab-scale SPAN reactor treating ammonium-rich wastewater day 351 | place: Ireland: Galway | collected 2018-01-01
AGAGAGATTGAACGCAGTAATCTTCGGGTTGGATAATAGTACATTGATTTCGTATGTATTATATATTTTGCGAAATGTTAAAGACAGTTCCGACAGAGACGAAATTTTTCATTTTTTGGAGGCGTACATTATGAGAAGAATGGTTGTACATACAATCAACAAAAATTACAATCAATTATTTACCGAGCGATTTATTGGAAACCAGTTAGTGACGGTTGATGGCATTAAAGATTTTATTGAAAAGAGTACTGATACTTCAACTTTTATTCCTTCAAATGCAGATATTTTGGAAGGATTTAACCGGTCCATTTTAATAAACAAACAGACCGCCGGAATATTGTATATGTTAGAATCAAAACACAGAAAAGGACACCTACATGCAACTGGATTATTAGGAATTAATAAATATAGTTTGGAGCATCTGATGCCTAAAAAATGGTCAAATAATTGGGGTTCACTTCCAACTCAAGATCAAATTATAAATAGAAATAGAAAATTATTAACCTTAGGAAATTTAACGATTATAACGCAATCTTTAAATTCTTCTATTAGAGATTCTGACTGGAATACTAAAAAAGAAGGTAAAGGAGAGAAAGGTGGTTTCATAGAATATGCTTCCGGTCTCGAAACGATGACAAAGTATTTAGCAAATCATACCTGGGATGAGAAAAAAATAGAAGAGAGAGCAAAAGACTTGTACGATATTGCAGAAAAAGCTTGGGCAATTTAAATATTCTAAAGATGAAATTCACAGAATCCCAATTAGAACAAAGCGTAATTTCCTTGCTTGAGCAGCAGGGAATTCCGCATACTTCTGGTCTGAAAATTCATAAAACTTTAGAGGAAGTTTTGCTGAAAGAGGATTTGAAGAATTACCTTTATAACAACTATTCAGATATTTCGCCCAACGAAGTCAAGCAGATCATTCTAAAATTGGATTACTTTTCTTCTTCCGCTTTGTACGAAAGCAACCGCGCAATTCTGCGTTTGGTTTCCGATGGTTTTGTACAGAAAAGAGAAGATGCCAACAAAAAAGACCTGTTCATTCAATTGATCGATTATTCCCCAAAAGATCAAAATATTTACCGTTTCGTCACCCAATTAGAAATAAAAGGAACTGAGAAAAGAATTCCGGACGGCATTCTCTACATCAACGGAATTCCTTTGATGGTCTTTGAATTTAAAACAGCCATTGAAGAAAATAAAACCATTCACGATGCGTATCTGCAATTAACCAACCGCTACAAAAGAGATATTCCGGAGTTGATGAAGTACAATGCTTTCCTGGTTATCAGCGACGGTGTTAACAACAAAGCAGGTTCTCTTTTCGCTCCTTATGAATTTTTTTACGGTTGGCGAAAAGCCGAAAGTAATGAGCAGATTGCTAAAGACGGTATTGCTTCTCTTTTCACCATGGTAAAAGGGCTTTTTGACAAAAACAGATTGCGGGATGTGATTCAGAATTTTATTTATTTCCCCGATACGAGTAAGAAACAGGAAAAAATCGTTTGTCGCTATCCACAGTATTACGCCAGTAGAAAACTGTATGAAAATATTTTGCTGCACCGCAAGCCAGAAGGCGACGGTAAAGGCGGAACTTATTTTGGAGCAACAGGTTGTGGCAAAAGTTATACGATGCTTTACCTTTCCCGCTTATTGATGCGGAGTACAGAAATGGCAAGTCCGACCATCATTCTGATTACAGACAGAACAGATTTAGATGAACAGCTTTCCGGCACCTTTACGAATGCAAAAAACTTTATTGGCGATAATCATATCGTCACGGTTTCTTCCCGTGAAGATTTACGCAACCAATTGAAAGGCAGAGAGAGTGGTGGTGTTTTTTTAACGACCATTCACAAGTTTACGGAAGATGCAAAAGAACTGTCGAGCCGAAATAATATCATTTGTATCTCTGATGAAGCGCATCGTTCGCAGATCAACCTCGATAAAAATATCAAGATCACAGAAAAGGAAGTGAATTCCAGTTATGGTTTTGCATATTATCTGCATCAGTCTTTACCAAATGCAACTTACGTTGGTTTCACGGGAACGCCTGTTGATAAAACCCTGGAGGTTTTTGGTGAAGTGGTGGATTTCTATACCATGAAAGAATCGGTGCAGGATGAAATAACAGTAAGAATTGTTTATGAAGGCAGAGCCTCAAAAGTGATCCTGAAAACCGAGAAACTAAAAGAAATAGAATCCTATTACGCCAATTGTGTCGCCGAAGGTTCCAGCGAATATCAAGTGGAAGAAAGTAAAAAGGCGACCACCAATATGAATGCTATTTTGGCTGACAAAGAGCGTTTACAGGCATTGGCAATTGATTTTGTAGAGCATTACGAAAAAAGAGTCAGTGAAGGTGCAACGGTTTGCGGCAAAGCGATGTTCGTTTCCAGCAATCGAGAAATTGCCTATAAATTCTATAACGAACTGCTGGAACTTCGCCCGGATTGGGGTACGATCAAAACCCACGATGAATCTCAGGAACTTTCTGATAAAGAATTAAAAGATCTGAAACCTGTCGCCAAAGTCAATATGGTGATGACACGGGATAAAGATGACGGCGACGATCTTTACAAAATTTTAGGTACGAAAGATGATAGAAAAGAACTAGACCGCCAGTTTAAACAGGAGAAATCCAATTTTAAAATTGCGATTGTGGTCGATATGTGGCTCACTGGTTTTGATGTACCATTTCTGGACAGTATTTATATTGATAAACCAATTCAGGAACATTCTTTAATACAAACCATATCAAGAGTTAACCGAAAGTTTAAAGGCAAAGACAAAGGTTTGGTCATCGATTATATCGGCATCAAAAATAATATGAATTATGCTTTAGCGAAATTCAACAATGCTGATCAAAATGAGTTTGAGGATGTAGATAAAGCGATCACTATTGTAAAAGACCAACTGGATCTTTTGCAGAAGATCTTTCATAATTTCAACAGTAAACCTTACTTTGAAGGCAGTCCGATAATGAAACTGGAAAATCTTAATCTTGGGGCAGAATTTATTCAGTCCACCGAAGATCTGGAAAAACGATTTATGCGAATCGTGCGGAAGATGAAGGAAGCTTATAATATTTGCTGCTCCTCTGAAGCGTTTACTTCTTTCGAAGTGGATGAACTTCATTATTTCACCGCCATCCGTTCCATCATTTATAAACTCACCAAAAAAGAAGCACCGGACATTGCGCAGATGAATGCAAAGGTTGCAAAGATGGTAGAAGAAGCACTGCAAAGTGACGGTGTGGAAGAAGTCTTTAAAATGGATGAAAATGCGGGAGAAAAGATTGATATTTTTGGTGAACAATATTTGGAGAGAATTGATAGAATCAAATTGCCGAATACCAAAATAAAAGTTCTGCAAAGACTTTTGAAAATGGCAATTGATGATTTCAAAAAAGTAAATAAAATAAAAGCCGTTGATTTTAGTAAACGCCTTCAAAATATCGTGGATCAATACAATGAAAGAAGCGAAGATATGGTTTTGGCAAATGATGTATTGGATGATCTTGCCGGACAAATGGCAGACCTACTCCGGGATTTAAAAACGGAAAAATATTCTTTTGAAGAAATGGGAATTGACTTTGAGGAGAAATCTTTTTACGACATTCTAAAAGCCATCCGCGATAAGTACAAATTTGAATATTCCGAAGAACAGTTAATTGCTTTGGCAAAAGACATCAAAATAATAGTTGACGACAAAGCCAAATATACCGATTGGAGCGAAAGAGAAGATATCAAAGCAGAACTTAAGGTAGATCTGATTTTGAAACTAGCTGCGCATGGCTATCCGCCAGTTACACGGGATGAAGTGTATAAGGAGATTTTTGAGCAGGCGGAGAATTTTAAGAAGTTTCGGTAGTCGCTGTGTGTAATTTATGCAATATAGCAATGTAAAAGCATTAAAAGATCTGTCACACCAAGTCAAGTGAGGGATTATAGAGCTACAATGGAAAGTAACAGGAAATGGATTTTCAACAACTGGAATATTACCCGCCAAGTTAGGAAAGCCGCTACTATTCAGGTTGCTTACTGATCTTTAACTCCACAGCGGTTTCCCCATCACTAAAATTCATTAAAATTGAGGTGTACAGGCGAAATGTATCAATTATCACTGTTGCATTCGGGAAATATTAATTGTTTGATTTACAATGATTTATGAGAGTGGAGGTGTACAAAAGTAGTACAAATGCTTTTTTTATTTTAACTATAAAATCAATAAAACCTTTATTCATCGATGTTTGCGAGGACGAGATTCCTGCGGGAAAGTAGAAAAAAAAGATGTTGCAGCATGTTGGAACTGTACTACTTTTGTGCAACGTTAGCCCCTTTAATCCCCATGGATAAAAGATTCTTTAGATCCTGTATCGGAAAGTAAGCATGATTGATATCCTATACATTCTTTGATAAGATAAAATACAAACTCCGGGAGGTACAATCCCGGAGTTTGTGTTTTAATGCCTGAATTTAGTTTCCTCTATAGGTCGAATACCCGTAAGCAGAAAGGGTAATCGGAACGTGGTAATGGCTGCTGTCCTTAATCTGGAACACCACTTCGATAAAAGGGTAAAAACTTTCGGTGTTGGTCTTCCTGAAGTAACCTAGTCCTCCAATCACATAAAATACCTCCCGCAGGGCAGTTTCGTTCTGGAAAACTGATTTCACATTTACTAAACGCTCATCAAGTGATGCCTGCGCCGCAAAGTAAGTGACGATTACAGCAGGGGTGGCTTTGCGACTAATCTTTTGAATTCACGGCACGCGACGTGGTGCCATTTTGTGCTCTCGCCGGGAAGATCCTGTCCTTTAAGGGCATAGATTTCGTTTTCTTCGGTCTCAGCGTCCCGGATTTGCTGTTTGCTTAAGAATTTCTGTTTAAAAATCAGGTAGCCTTTATTCTTTAAAGCTTCTAAAACTTCGTCTCTGTGGTATTCAAAACCATTAATATTGATTTCCATGGTGCTGTTGTTAAAAGTTAGCTGTAAAAAGTGAAATGGCTGTGCAGCCTGTTTAAATCTTTGGCAAAGTGGAGTTGTTTTGACACAGATTTCAGGATATCTTACGGAAAATTAACGATATATGGTAGACTTATTCCCCATTTAAAGAACTTTGCCAAAGTACTTTCATGGCGTATAAAACTTTGGCAAAGTTTGAGGTATTCTGCCAAAGTTATAAGAATGGCAGTTACCGCATCCTGCTGGCAAAAGTTCAGGTGAACTTTGCCAAAGTACTTTCACGACGTATAGAACTTTGGCAAAGTAAATTCATGGCGTATAAAACCTGGCAAAGTTTGAGGCATTCTGGCAACGCTATAACAATGGCAGTTACCGCGTCCTGCTGAGTAAAGTTCACTTTCAGCATCAACGCAGGAAAATACTTTCCGACAGCGATAGCGTATCCGTGATTTTATGGTCAAAAAAACATTGCACTAAAAATGCTCAATTCCAGTTCTCTTCATAAAATTTCAAGAGGATTGAAGGTGAAATATGCGCTCATGGTGCCATTTGCCCTAAGATATACCACGACCAAAACAGTTTTTACCATTCTTTCTCTGTGGTATATTTTACTTTTGCAAGGTAAAAATAATAATGATGACGAATGAAATAAAAAATATTGTAATTCCAGTAGACTTTAGTAAAAATAATGTAAACTTTCTAAAAGCTGCCATAGCAATCGCGAAAAGACATTCAGCGAATATTCACTTAATCAATGTGGTGAAATCCAGTTTACTGGGTACAGGAAGTGCCGGAATCGGCAAGTTTTATTATCACGATAATACGCTGCTGACCAATTCTGAAAATCTTTTGGATCAGGTAAAGAAAAAGTTGGAACATGCTGGTTGCACGCAGGTAGAAACATACGCTGCGGCGGGCTCGGTTGCCCGCAGTATAACGGAATATGCCGTTGAAAAATCGGCAGATCTTATAGTTCTTGGAGTAGATTATCCTAAAAAACGTCCGGGATTTATCAGTTCCAACACCTACGAGATTATTACCAATACTTTTGTTCCTGTAATTTCCGTACCGTATCACTGTACGAAACATGAATTTCAGCACATGCTGTTTCCTGTGAGGGATACTGAGGGTGTAATTTCCAAACTGCAACCTGTTTTGCCTATTGCAAAGCGGAACAAATCAAAGATCAGCCTCCTCGGTATTGCTTCAGATAAAATCCACAACTCTTTGCTCTCGGTTAGCAATACCATTGAATTCTTAAAAGTAAAACTCGCCAGGCAGAAGGTGGATTATGCCCTGCAGGAAGTGTCGATTGCCGCCAATGCCGAAGACCGGATTCTTCAGGCCTGTAAAAGCTGTAACGCAGATTTGGTGGCGGTAAATGTAACGACCGAAAAACCGCTGGCAAAAATCTTCCAGAACAACTTCACCGAAAATATCATTTATAAATCTGATATCCCGGTTTTATTCTACAGAAAGAAAAAGCCAGAAGATGCCCTGGCACAATTTGTTACCATTCCTTATCCAATGTTCCCGGTTTAATTTAAAAATACACAATGCAAATTATAAAATTTTCAAACACCCTGATCCCTCAATCCTACAGAAATGAAATTGCTTTATTTCTGGAGGAGCACCTGCAGCAGTACGGCGATTCTTATGAGGATATTTCGCTTGCTCTGGATTATGTTTCAGATACGTCCGGGAGCAAAGGCGGGTATCTTCTGGTGGCACAGCAGGATGATGTGGTCACCGGTGCTGTGGTCGTTAACAAAACCGGAATGTCCGGATACATCCCCGAAAATATTCTGGTGTATATTGCCACCCATCATGAGTACCGGGGAATGGGCATCGGCAAAAGACTGATGGAAGAAACGGTGAAAGTTTGCGACGGCAGTATCGCACTGCACTGCGAACCGGATAATCCTGCGAAGAAACTTTACGAAAAACTGGGCTTCAGTTCAAAATATCTGGAGATGAGGCTTGTAAAATAATGTCATGTCAATTGTCACCTTAAATAAAGATAAACTTACACACAATTTCAATTTTCTGCAGAAACTTTTTTCAGAAAAAAATATCGAATGGAGCGTTGTTACCAAGGTACTCTGCGGTAACGAAACCTTTCTTCAGGAAGTACTGTCGCTCCCGATCGAAGAATTTTGCGATTCCCGGATTTCCAACCTTAAAAAGATTAAAGCGCTTTCCCCGGAAGCGCAGACTGTTTATATAAAACCTGTACCTTTTACGTTCGTGGAGGATGTACTCAGTTATGCTGACGTAAGTTTTAATACCGAAATCAATACCCTCACGCTTTTGTCCCGTAAAGCTGCTGCGCTTAATACCGTACATAAAACAGTGATCATGATCGAAATGGGCGAGTTGCGGGAAGGTGTCGTAAGGGAGCGGCTTCTGGATTTTTTCGCAAAAGTAAAAGACCTTCCCCATATTGAAATTGTAGGGATCGGGACCAATTTAACCTGTATGAACGGGGTGTTGCCCGATGATGAAAAAATGCGGGAACTCTATGAATGCAGGCAGGAGCTTGAAGAGATGTTCGGGATCAGAATTCCCTATATTTCCGGTGGTGCCTCGGTCGCCATTCCCCTCATCATGAGTGGGGAAATGCCGGAGTATATCAACCATTTCCGGGTGGGCGAAACGTTGTTTTTTGGAACCAATGTTTATGATCATTCTGATATTGAGGGAATGTGCCAGGACGTATTTAAACTTCATGCTGAAATTATTGAGATTAAAGAAAAACCCAATATTCCGGAAGGGAAGTTAGGCTATAACCTTACCGGTGAAAAGAAAGACTTCAGCGTTGAGCCGAAAAATTCCACCAGCAAACGGGCTATTATTGATGTAGGGCTTCTTGAAATGAATCTTAAGGATTTGAAGCCCATAGATGAATCCCTGAAAATTGTAGGCGGCAGTTCGGATATGCTGGTGCTGGATATTGAAGATGCCCACCGGAATTATAAGGTGGGGGATTTTATAACGTTCAATATCAATTATATGGGTTTGCTGAGTCTGATGAATTCCGACTATGTAGAAAAGAAAACCGTAAAAACCGGTCGTGAGCAATTAAATCCTGCCTAAATCCAATAAAAACATCTCCGATCTTCATATTTTTTTCATCATATTAAATAAATCATCACACGGTAGCGGTAAAATATACCATTATTTATTTTATGGTATATTTTATCTTTGCATCCTAAGTGTATGATACCGATGAAAAACACCAGTCCTCCAAGGAAATACTCCATAAAGAACATCAAGAAGACTCCCCAGCATGTGGTAGATTTCAATTTTTACTCCTTTGAACAGTTTCTGAAGGATGCGGAACATCTTACAAAATCACACCGGCACGACTTTTATACCTTTGTGCTCACTGTTGATGGCGTGGGTTCGCATATTATAGATTTTGAAGAGTACGAAATCAAACCCAGGCGGCTGTTCTTCATCAATTATGACCAGATTCATTCCTGGAAGTTAGACGGGCCAATCCACGGGAAAATCATTCTGTTTTCAAAGTCGTTTTATAACCTTATTTATACCGGTAACAGTGACATTAGGAGTGACACGGCGCTGGAAAACCTGCCTACCTACGTTGATATAGAGGAAGAAGATTTCTCTTCCTGGCTCTCCGTCTGCGGGCATATTGAACATGAGTTTAAAAAATCTGAAAAGTTTTCGGAAGAGGTGACCTGTCTTTTGCTGAAGACCTGTGTTTTAAAAATGGAGCGCATAGCGGAAAATTCCAACCCGGCAAGCAGCAGGACCGACCACAAAAGTATGCTGGTTGATGCGTTCAAGAAACTGGTGAATGTGAATTTCCGGGAACTTAAAACAACAAGTGATTACGCCCACGAGCTGTCGATAACGGCAAATTACCTGAATGCCCTTGTAAAGGAGTCACTTGGGAAACCTGCAGGGACTGTCATTCGAAACCGGGTCATACTAGAAGCAAAAAGACTCCTGTCGCATTCGGATCTCTCGGTACGACAGATCTCTCTGGAACTGGGATTTACAGACAATTCGCACTTCGGAAAGTATTTTAAGAAAAGTACCGGTCTTACGCCAGATACGTACAGAAAAAATTCGATTAATAATTAATATCAGTATTTATGAAAAATAACAGTTCAACACACCATTCAAAAAGCAGAACAGACCTGTTTTACCGACAAAAGCCCGAAAGTCTGAAATTAAGACATACGGGGATTTCAACGAAAGTGGATTCAAATTTTGATTCCTTTGGACTTATTACCCTAACCCATATCGAAGCGGAAAAACCAAAGGAACACAATGTAAGAAACGGGAAGGTACGTCCATAAAAAAGTGACCGGACCGGGGGCTGCCGGAGCTGATGAATTGACTTCAGGTCAAGTGGCCTCCGGATGCCTGCATTCACCATGAAGTATGGCAGGCAGTTTGCGTAGGTTTGGCGCGGGAGTAATCATGTGACAGAAACCATCAGTTCTTCAAGGGCATGGTATCACTGATTAATCCCTGCATTGCGGTACGATAAAAAGAAATATGGAAACCAACAAACTTTTACAATCCTTTCAGGAAAGCTGGAACAGTTTTATAGAGCGGGTGCCCGAAATCCTGATGGCCATACTCATCATTGCCATTGGAACTTTCGTAGCCAATAAAATATCAGATCTTGCCCGTAACACGATCAGAGGTAAATCCAGAGACCCACTGATGACCAATTTTCTGGTGAAAGCCATTAAACTTGTTTTTATAACGGTCGTTATTATGTTTGCCCTACGAATTGCAGGACTGGACGGTATCGCCACCGGACTTTTAACGGCGGCAGGGGCTTCTGCGGTAATTCTGGGTTTCGCCTTTAAAGATGTTGGCGAGAATTTTATATCAGGGATCATCCTTTCCTTTAACAGGCCTTTTAATCTGGATGATACGGTAAGCATCGGTGATATTTTCGGTATGGTGAAAGCAATGGAATTCCGATACACCAAACTTAAAACTTTCGACGGTAAAGTGGTGTATATCCCGAACAGTGATGTCATCCGAAAGCCCGTATTCAATTTCACCGAAGACGGCTTTTTCCGTATGGAGTTTATGGTGGGTATTGCCTATGAAAATGATATCGACAGCGCTAAAAATATTATTTTAGAGACCATTAAAAAACACCGTCTGGCTTTGCGGGACCCCGACCATGAGCCTTTCGTGCTTAACGACGAGCTTGCCACCAATGCAGTCAACATCAAAGTGTTTTTTTGGGTAGACGCGGAAGATTACCGCCGGGATGCCCTGATGATCCGCAGCGAAATGATCGATCAGGTAAAAATCAATCTGCTCTCCACTGGCATCTCTATGCCTGCAAATATTCAGGAACTCAAATGGTATAAAGAATAATGAATTAAATTTGCGGATATTTCACTGTTGATATGAACAAACTTTTTAACCTCCACAACGGCGAAGAGCGCAAAGAAAAAGTCCTGGAAAATGTACGCAACAGCATTTCTTTTTCGGGTTCCAATTTCTGGATTCTCGCGTGTGCCATCATGGTGGCTTCCATTGGGCTTAATGTAAATTCCACCGCTGTTGTCATTGGTGCGATGTTGATTTCTCCGCTGATGGGACCTATTGTAGGGGCGGGCTTTGCATTGGGCATCTATGACTCCGCGCTCCTGAGGAAATCGCTGAAAAACCTGCTTATTTCTACGCTGGTAGGTCTGCTGGTGTCCTCGCTATATTTTCTGCTGACCCCTTTCAAAGAAGCCCAGTCTGAAATTCTGGCCAGGACCGCGCCGAATATCTACGATGTGCTCATTGCTTTCTTTGGTGGTCTGGTGGGAGTGATCGCCGTAACCAGGGTTGAAAAAGGAAATCCGATTCCCGGAGTCGCCATTGCGACCGCTTTGATGCCGCCACTCTGCACTGCAGGATATGGTCTGGCAACCGGTGAATTGGCTTATTTTGCCGGCGCCATGTTTCTTTATGCCATTAACTGTGTTTTTATCTGTATTGCCACCTTCATCATTGTAAAATATTTAAAATATCCTGCTGCCGAATTTGTAGATAAAAAAAAGGAATCCAGGGTCCGCACCTGGATTACCGTTGTCACGCTATTAATGATTATTCCCAGCGTTTATTTTGCCTACCGTTTCTTAGAGCAGCAAAGATTTTATGAACAGGTCTCCAATTTCATCACCAAAGAGTTTGAGGATAAGGGAAATACCATTGTGTACCGAAAGACTTTCTATAACACCAGTCCCAGGCGTATAGAACTTGCTTTTCTTACCCGTAAATTTACATCGGAGCAGATCAGGGACGAAGAAAGAAAACTGGCTGCATTCGGAATTACAGATACCCGCCTCGTGATCCGGCAGGACAGCGCTTTTCTTGCCCAGGCTTCGAAAATTCAGAATAATGAAGTGGCAAACGATGTTTCCAAGGTGGCAGCAGAACTCAATGCGAAAATGGATAAATACGTATTCCAGACAGATAATCTTTACAGCGAAGCCAAAGCCATCATTCCGCAGCTTCAATCACTTTCAGCATCAAAGCAGGAAATTCTTTCCGACAGCGACAGCGCATCCGTGATTCCCGTCGCCATGTATGAAAGCGGGAATGCGCTTAGTGATGAGCAGACCAAAACGCTGCAGAACTGGTTGAAAGCCAGGCTGAAAGTTGATACGATTGAAATTTATAAGAGACCGTCGAAGTGATGGGTGATGGATGCCGGAAGGAGGGGTGGCTTTAGGAGCGTGCCGTTGCTTTAAGGGGGAAGCCGACAAGTAAAGTCGGGATAAACTACAGCAGGCCCTTCATAGGGGTGAGGATCTGCCTTCAAGCACTAATGTGACTTTGGGAGTCTCCGCCAGGAAATCCCGAAAGCTGATCATTGTGACCCTTCGGGAGCCTCAGGGTCCGGGATTAATGCCTCAACGGTGGCTACGGGAGCTGAGCCACCGGAATCCGGCATCGTGAAGTGCGGGAAGCTTCAGCTGATGTCCGATATCTGAAGTGTCTTCACTCGGAGCATTCAGATCGAAAGCGGAAGGGCTGGTCTTATCATTTCTCTAACATGAAAACATAAAACAGACAGGTATTCTTTAATAATTTTCCCTCCCAATATTTCTGTATTAAAAGGACTTTAGCACGGTTGTTGCCTGAGTGAACCCATTAAATAAATTCATCATCACCAATTATGAAAAAACACATTTTATTACTCATCGGGATCGTGTCATTAATTATGATGTCATGCAGTACGAATACGGTCCTGAAAGACCAGAAATTATATGCCAATGCCTGGGAACTTGAATACATCACGGGGCCAAGAATTACTTTTCAGGGATTATTTCCGGACATGAAACCTAAAATTCAGTTTACAGCCGGGTCGGATATGATTACCGGAAACAGTGGCTGCAACGGGTATTCCACTCAATTTACACTGAAGGGAGACATGATCTCTTTTGCTGATCCAGAACTCTCAACGATGATGTATTGTGGAGATGGGGAAGTTGTTTTCCGCAAGACAATGAAACAGATTGACCGTTACAGGGTAACCGACGGAAAACTGGAATTTCTGACGGGAGATGTCGTGATGATGAGATTTAAACCGGCGCTGTAACTCCTTACCGCATGTAAAAAGAGCAGGAAAATTAATTCCTGCTCTTTTTTTTGAGGTCACCGAATTCCCCCTCTGATCTGAATAAACCTCCAGCGGAAGGGACTTAAAGCTTTAATTAAATGTTTAGCATTTACTTCTCCAAAAAATGTAGCTCCGTTACCGGCGGTAATTCTATCCATGGTCCAGCAGCTTTTGAAATTCATTCAGATACTTTGCCAAATGAAAACCATCTGCTAATCCATGATGGGCTTCGATGGAAACCGGTAAATATTTCCTGCCATCCCGAATACTGAACTTGCCAAAAGTAACTTTAGGAACTGATTCTGTTCTGTCAAAATCCGTAGGATGCAACAGTCCGGTAAAAGAAGTCCATGGAAGGGTAGAATGCCGGATGAGGTCTTTTTTTATATCATCATTGTTTAACCGTAAGCCGTTTGAGTTCTGAACGGCTCTGATTTCTTCCTGCAGTTCATTATTGAAGGTTTCGAAATCATCTGAAAAGCGGACAAAGGCAAATCCAAAAGTTCCGTCTGCTCTCCCAATTGTGCAGCCGGCATGCACGTTATCGAATAATACCACCTCATGATCAACAATTCTTAATTTCAATTCTTCAACTGAATTGATCGCAGCCATTGATTTGTGAAGATAGCAGGCAAAAAACGACCGTTCTTTTTCTTTAGCTTTTTTATACGCTGTCGTACAGTCTACCTCAGTTACAATACCAAAATAGGGGCTTGCCATTTTCGAGAAGAATTCATAGTGCTCCTTTCTGTTCCATTTTTCTGTGTCGATTACTTTCATTTGCATTTTTCAATTTAATATTGTGCTTGTTAATGACTGAATGTTCTCAAAATCCTTCTATCTGATTTCTTGTTCAGAGCGTTTTCCCGATTATTTGAATTCACATGCAAAATCGGGAGGGCACATCGGTGCGCTGTGATCACACTCGGTTTTTCAATCCAGAGATAAACACCTTATTTCCAGATGATCAACCGCATAGTCACTCAGAATCTCATTCAGTAACTCTTCTGTCAGATCAGGGCTCATTATCAATTGATCTTTTTCTTTATTGAGGGCGGTTTTTATTTTCAGAATCAGATTACGGCTGTAGTGTTCACTTTTTCCGGTGACGCGCTGGATCTTTGGGGTATATGCAGACTCCCGTGATCCAGGATTTTATGATTTACGTTTGTTTACTGAAAAAAGTTTTGAAATTCCAATCGATATCTTTCGGTAGGAGGACTGTAGTACCGTGATTTTTTTGAAAGATGTTTCCTGTATTACAATTTATACCTTTTTAAGGTGTTTTCAAAAGCAGCAGCTTTTATAAAGTTTTGTTTCTGCTTGTTTACTTGGATGATTTCTAAAAAACCTAATTCCACTAATGATTTTAAGTCGGTTCTTGCCGTATAATTTGATATATTAAATCTTGCTTCCATTTCTTTAGTGTTCAGAATTCTATCCTGATCATCGTGAATAATTTTTAATATTTGTGCCATTCTGTCATTCACTCCCGGTATTTTCATAAACTTCGCGGCCTGAAACACTTCTTTCTGCTTATGACTGATATACTCTTTTAATGCGACAAATGATTTGTCCATTGTCTTAAGATGATAGGTTATGAAATAAGTCAGATCATTTTCATCAGTTTCTGTGTATAAGTACGCTTTCTCATATTGGGATTTGGTATCTTTAATAATTCTGGAGATCGACAGATATTCCGTTAACCAATACCCTTTTTTAAGCATATACCAATAAAATACAGCCCTCGCAGTGCGCCCATTTCCATCTGTAAAAGGATGTATCCAGCCAATCATAAAATGAATAATGCAGCCTTTAATTATGGGATGGATAAACTCTTCACCATCCGTATTAAAAAATAGGCATAAATCATTGATGAGTATTCTAAGATCAGATTGTAAAGGTGGGGTATGTACAATTTCACTGTCAATATGATTTACTACATGTACATCATCATTTTCTCTGAATGCACCCTCATCTTCAGAATCTTCTAAGGTCTTATTTGTAATGAGATGATGAATATATAATAAATTTTCTACTGTTAAATCTTCACTTTTGTGCTGAACAATATATTTCATGGTCATAAAATTGTTCAAAATCATTTGTTCAGATTTGTTTCTCGGCTTTTTCTCCTGCTGAATCATTTCTTTAGCCTTTTTTCTCGTTGTGCTGGCGCCTTCCATTTGGCTGCTGGAAATAGCTTCTTCCATGATAGAGCTGATCATGAACTTAGTCTTGTCAGTTTCTGCAATACCAATGTTGCTTCCCAGTGTTCCACCGATATGCATGTCAAACTGATGTAATGATTTTTGAATATAATCTGTTATAACATAATGAAAGGGATACGAATGAAATTTCACGGTTTTACTTTTTAACAATCTGTCTAACTTTATTGCACTCCAAAGTTCCAAAGGGGTGCAGTCTTTGGCTTTATATTTTATTTTATCCCAGTATAAATAATCATCCTGTATTTTCTGCAGACTTCCATTCATCTGAAACTTAACCATAAGCGGTATTGTCTGGTCCGTTTTTTCTATCTGAGGTGCCGGTTCAATCATTATTTTTGTAATAGCTATAGAATTCAAAGATAAGTAAAAACCTCGAGATTTTTTTAAAATCTCGAGGTTTTTACTCATTGTGGGTTTTTACACCGAAGGTGGTCAATGACAGATTTCAGATATCCTTGTTATTGACTACGTCGAATCTTCGATTTCTGAACGGAGCACAGCACAGTGAAGAATCTCTATAATTTAAAACCGATGACTTCCAGATGTTCAACCGAATAATCTTTTAAAATTTCATTCAGCAGCTCTTTGGTCAGGTCAGCTTTTCACTCCATTGTATCCCATTCCGAAACCGAATAGGCGATATGGTCAATGACAGATTTCAGACTGGATATCCCTGTCATTGACTACGTCAAATCTTCGATTTCTGAACGGAGCATAGCACAGTGAAGAATCTCTATGATTTAAAACCGATGACTTCCAGATGTTCAACCGAATAATCTTTTAAAATTTCATTCAGCAGCTCTTTCGTCAGATCAGAACTTCCCAGTAATACCGTTCTGAAAATCTCAATTCTGTCCTCGGGTGTCAGCTGATTGAGTTTTTCTGTATCTCGGAAAACTGCATAAAGGCTTCAGGGGTTATGTGTTCAGTGGTTTGCATATTATAAGGCGTTAATTTTGGTGTTCATGATATTGCAAATCTGGTGAATATTTCTTATATTTGAGATATAAAACACTGATAACCTGAAATTTATCAGTACTGTTGTTAAATACTGAATTCAATAACCAATACAATAGTTAAGTCATGAATACCTATCTGAGTGAACAGCAGAAACTGAGTCATCCTTACTACAGGAT